>Ga0272449_1000449_pt1 | contig 49164 bp, 29 predicted proteins | sample YNPCB0241_FD_198679 | JGI IMG/M metagenome (GOLD analysis project Ga0272449, IMG submission 198679) | Hot spring sediment microbial communities from Yellowstone National Park, WY, United States - YNP-CB-024-1 | ecosystem: Environmental > Aquatic > Thermal springs > Hot (42-90C) > Sediment...
AAAAACCCCCAAGGCCGGTCCGTGCACTCAACCAATGGGAACCGCGAACGAGGCATTTGAGTACCCACATCACGGCTGAAGAATAAGGACGGCCCAAACCGGAAGAGTACTACCCTCAAGAAGACCAGGTTTCTTTCCACTTGGGCTTGGAGGCCGTCCCAGGCGAGCCGCCCAAGCCTGGACAAGATTGCCGTCCCCAGAGGAAAATCAGCCTGCCGAATGGGCAGCCAGCAAATTCCCAAGCCGTACCGAGAGGTTACGGCCGATTGAGGATTTGCCGAGTGGCTGCCAGAAACAGTGTGTGTCATCCGCCAGTAAAAAGGATTAATCTCCTGAAAAAAACCAGCTTGTGCGACAGACCTGCTTGTTGCCGTTGTCCGTCGAGTTAACGGACGGAGCATTGGCACCAGCGTTTGTCAACCTGGTGCGGAAGATCCTCCCTTAGTACGTTGACAGCCACAAGCATTTTTACTCCTGGCATAGTTGGTCCTAATATGCACACGTCCACCTTGGGGGCGGAGATTGCGGGATCACCGGATGGCATTTCCATCCAGTACCTTAAGTCGAATCTTGCTCGGGAGGAAAGAATCATGGGGAAAGACCAAACGACCCGTCGAAAGTTTCTCCAACGTAGTGCCGGGGCAGCGGCAGTTGCAAGTTTGGGCCGGTTTTGGCCCATCCACTATGCCTCTGCCCAGGGAAAGGCCGACACCCTGGCCGCTTTGGGGGGAACACCGGTACGGCGGGGTGGATTTACGCCCTGGCCTCCTGTACGGCCGGATATTGAAAAATCATTGCTCGAGGCCTTCCGTTCGCGACGTTGGGGGAGGACGCTCCAAGGTCCCATGCAAGGGGCCGGGTTAGTCGTGGAATTTGAAAATCGGTTTGCCCAGTTATTAGGGGCCAAATACTGTCTGGCCACTGGCAGTTGCACGCAGGCCCTACATACTGCCCTCCACGCAGTGGGTGTGGGTGCCGGCGACGAAGTGCTAGTTTCCCCCTGTACCTTTATTGCCTCAGTGCAAGCCATCCTGATGAACGGGGCTTTGCCCGTCTTTGTAGATGTGGATCTGGAAACTTTTCAGATGGATCCGGCGAAAATCGAGGCCCTCATTACTCCAGAAACCCGGGCAATCGAGCCAGTACACATTGCTGGCCTGCCGTGCGACATGGAGCGGATCATGGCGATTGCCTCTCGTAGGGGAATTCCGGTAGTGGAAGATGCTGCCCAGGCCCATCTTGCTAAATATGGAGATCGTTATTGCGGAACGTTTGGCCAGATAGGCTGCTTTAGCTTCCAGACTAGTAAGCAAATTGCCTGTGGAGAAGGTGGGGCTTTGGTGACTAATGACGAGGCCCTGGTGGAGGCCTGCTACACGTTCCACAATATGGGTCTAGGATCTAACGGGCTTTCGGTGGGAATTGGCACGAAATATAGGATGCACGAATTGGAGGCAGCCATTCTGTTACCGCAACTGACGACACTTCCGGAGGAAATCCACCGTCGCGACGAGAATGCTCAATACCTGGCACAACTCTTGGAGAAGATCCCGGGAATTATCCCCCAGAAAAGATATCCCGGGGTGACTCAGGGAGGTTACTATCTCTTTGGACTTAGATACCTGAGGGAAGCCTTTGACAATATTGCCCGGGACGTTTTCCTCCGGGCACTCCGGGCGGAAGGTATCCCCTATACCACGATGTATTTCGATCGGCTCAACCGGCAGCCTTTTATCGAAAATGTGCTAGAGTCGCGGAGCTTCCGTCGGATATTCTCGGCGGAAAGACTTCGCCGCTATCGCGAGGCCAATCACTGTCCCAATAACGACCTCCTCGCCGAGCAGGGGATTTGGCTACCTCAGACCGTGCTGCTCGGAGACAAGCGGGATATGGAAGACATTGCTGAGGCATTTGCCAAGATCTACCGGTTGCGAGCACAACTCCGCAGGTTGATGAAGGCGTGAGGAACACGTGGGGCAGGGCCATCTTGAAGCTAGGTGACGTCGCTCAGCAACAGGGACACTCGAAGGTTCGCGAATTAATCTGGCCTACATCACAAAACTGATAAATACCGTAATAGTTCTAGTTGCTCATACCCGGGTCATGGCTGTAGCCTTTGCGAACTATCGGCAAGTCAGTCGCAAGCTTCTCACCGCGGCGGAGGATTTCCGGCCTCTGATGTTTCCAAAGAGCACAAGCGATGAGGGCACTGGAGGCTGACACACAAGGGGGAAAGCTTCCTCTTTATACCGACAAACTTACGAAACTTGGAGGCTCTCTAGTGAGGACACGTTTGGCCCAAAGTGCACAGGATTTCGGCGGCTGGACCATCCTTAGCAGAGTAGCCCTCAAAGGAATCACGCGATTCTCCCACAGATTAGTGACGTGTCCCGCAGAAAGCTCCAAGAATCCTGCCCCGTCTTTTGCATCCATTTTGGTACGGCTCATCCAGAGGTTGACACTTTTTCCCCTTTCTGCGTAGATTTCCAGGGCATTGCGGGGGCTCGGCGGATGGCTGGATGCCTTGGTGGAACGCGGATCCCCCCTCCCGGATCGGCGGACTGACATTTCAGTCTCGCTGGTGTATGTTGGGGGAAATCCGGCAAAACCATTTTCAGGTGGCTTGTAAGTAGTCGCGGAATAACGAGGCTAAATGAACCTTCCCCAACGCCGTGGGGGGCTCCGGTTCAGAAACCTCACAAAGGATTTCCCGCAGAGTTGATCCGGTTGGTTGTTGTCGCTGGTGTGCTCTGAAGAGAAGGGTCCCATCGAACTGGGAAAAACTAAATCCCGGCTCTCGGAGTTATCCGAGTGGAGAGAAATTCGAACGGAAACCCGAAGTTCGGCTGCGGGAATTAATAAGGATTTCATTTGTGAACGCATCCTTTTGCCCGCAGGGACGATTTTGGAGCAGGTAGGGGTGGCATCCGGCCTTTCGGGGTAGGAAGAGACCCGGGAACTGCGATAAAAGATCAACAGCCCCTCCGGGAATTCTACATCAAGGGAACATGCTCGCGTTTGGGTGGTGGTCAGTTGCAAAAAACGAGCTTTCCTAAGGAGAACTGGCGGGTAAACCGGTCCCGGCCGGTGAAGCATATAACAAAGGGATATCCTTTGGCTGATTTGGCCCAAGAAAACCGGGCACATCCGAGATAAACGTTCAGCGACCAAACTTCGCGGAGCCTTTTGTATGAAACCCGAAGAACGACGCCGTGTGGAGGAAAACGAGCTGGCCTTGTGGCTGGCCAAGGTGATTACTGCAGTTCGGCCTTATGCTCGTCCCATTGGCTGGGTTGTGGTCATTGGCGTAGTGATCCTTTTAGGCGGTGCCATTTGGAGAAGCACGGCGGGGGCTGCTTCCGCAAGGGCATCGGCTGCCTTCTACCAGGCCTTGGCCGAGCGAAATCCCGCAGCTTTAGAAGACGTGGCCAGACAGTATTCCGGCCGAGTGAGCCACTTGGCCAGACTGGCGGCAGCCGACCTCTACCTTGCCGCCGGTTGCGACGAACTCTTCCGAAACAAAATCGTCGCTCAACAGGAATTGCAGAAGGCCCTAGAGCACTACCGAGAGGTTGAGCGGTCGGCCACCGATCCTGAGCTTCGGGCTCGTGCTCGTTTCGGGATGGCCCGAACGTACGAAGCCATGGCTGGTACCCGGGCAGGCCAGGGGAATTTAAGGCTCGCTATTAGCCTCTACCAAGAGGTTATCCGCGACTTTCCTAATAGCCCTTATGCAAGTTTTGCACAGGATAGACTCTCTGAAGTGCAGAGAGAGGAAATCAAAGCTTTTTACGATCGGTTTGCCCAGTATGATCCCCGTCCGGAGCTACAGCCGGAACCGCCAACATCCCCCTTACCTTCGATAGGAGAGGTAATTCCGCCGGAACCGTCTCCGCCAGCCCAAACGGACACTCAATCCAGCCAGGAAACTTCCCGGCCAGAGAGTGCTTCCACCCAGGAAAATCCTAGTGGGCCCATCCTTTCGATACCTGCAGAACCTTCGGGCCCTCAAGAGGCCCCACCAACTGATAAGGATTCTCCTCCCGAGAGGACCACGTCAGAAAGCAGCTCCCCGGACCAACCGGTGCCAGTCGAGGGCAGTCAGCCTGCTTCCACTTCCAATCAATAACCTCTCTAAGGCTCACGTTTGGAACATGCCCGGACGGTTCTGGGACAGAATTCAACACAGGCCTTTTGGAAATTGCGGGGAGATGTAGCTTCTTCGAATTCCGTAGCGATCCCATTTTCCGAGGGGTATGACCGGGGTATGGGAGGGATGGGCTTTACCCCGGACGGCTTCCGCCGGGAGTTTCCCATCACAGGCCATTTGCCCCCACCAATCTTTCCCACGTGGATGAAGCTTTAAAAAGCCCCTGGCGTACAAAGCGTTACCTTCCCCTTCCGGGGTATGCCTCGCACAGTGCACAAGTCTAATGGGAGAGTTTCCCCTCAACGGTGCCAACGTTGGAAATCTCAAGAAAAACCCCTGAATAATTCCTCTGGGGGACGTGTGAGCAGTGTTCAGAGAACGCAAAGGCTACGCAACCCAGGAAATTGTCCGCAGATCGGATCCACCCTTTTGATGCAGTGAATTATTCAGACTTTTTAAGAGATTTTGAACCTTTGCGAGTACTCCGAGAAGACATCGAACCCCTCTTGGAAAAATGTCGGTGCACGAATCCGAACCGCAATATCTTTCCGGCACCCCTGTGGAAGTGGTGGTTGACCCTAGCGAGGCAGGCTGGCGGTTGGACCAATTCCTGGTATTCCGTTTTCCTCAGTACAGTCGGGCTCATCTTCGGCGAATCATCACAGCGGGTGGTGTGCAAGTGGACGGAAAGGGGTGCAAACCAGCCTATCGGCTGAAGGCCGGTCAACGTGTGTCCATCTTCTTGCCGGAACTCCCCCGACAATCTCCCAAGCCGGAAAATATCCCCTTAGAGATCCTTTACGAGGATGAATGGTTAGCCGTGATCAACAAGCCGGCGGGAATGGTGGTTCATCCCTCTCGCGGCCATTGGTCCGGAACCCTTGCGAGTGCTCTCGTCTACCACTTTGGCGGCAAACTGAGCAGTCTTGGCGGGCCAACCCGGCCCGGGGTGGTCCACCGGCTCGACCGGGATACCACAGGGGCATTGCTGGTAGCCAAGCATGATCTGGCCCATTCCAAACTCGCCCAGCAATTTCACGACCGCGTGGTGCAAAAGGAATATTTCGCCCTCGTGGTCGGAAACCCCGATCGCGATCGTGATGTGATTGAACTTCCGATCGGTGTTCACCCCCACGAAAGGGAAAAAATGGCTATCCGCACGGTCACCTCTGCCGGACGGATGGCGGAAACTTTTTACGAGGTGCTGGAACGTTTCGACGGGTTTGCGGCCGTTCGCGTGATGCCAAAGACAGGCCGAACCCATCAGATCCGTGTCCATCTGAATCACATTGGATGCCCTGTACTCTGCGATCGCCATTACGGCGGTCGGGCCACCATCACACGGAGTGAAATCCAGAGAAGACCGCCGGCAGAAAACGAGCCGCCTCTACTATCCCGGCAAGCCCTTCATGCATGGCGGTTAAGGTTCGTTCATCCGGGGACGGGGGAGTGGATGCAGGTAGAAGCCCCCATACCGGCGGATATCCTGGCGGTTTTAGAGGAACTTCGCCGATACCGGGCAATTTCCCCTGCCGCGGCAGGATAAATTCTGCCCCTTGCTTCTCCTCTTCCTCCGGCTAATTGGTCTAAGGTCGAAGCGTTTTCTTATCCCTTGGAGGTGGTGTCGGCTTATGGGAAGCATTAGGCCTCTAATTCTGGGGTGACGTAGGGCTTGCGATACCAACCCCGGACAATCCGGTTGGCGGCCGGGTGGTTGACCACACATTCCTGCTGGGAATCCACCTCCAGAAATTCCCCCAGGATTGCTGTATTTGGATCCACCTCGTGGGCCGTCAGGTGGGCCACGAAACGATCGTGAAGTTCCCCGAAGTAAGGGAGACCGGCGATGGCAGCTTGCTGTTCGGCGACAGAGGCCCGACGGCCTACGCGGTAGGAGATGTTGCCCAAATGGCACACAGCCGTCGAAATATGGCCCTCTTCGACATCCGCGGTTAACTTAGCAGGATCCTGGGTTCGGACTGCCTCAATAAAGTTAACAAAATGATCTTCATTTCCCGAAAAGCGAACCACTTCCCTACCTTGGCGGTCGAAAGCTATCCCTCGGTAGAGGCTAGCCCACCCTTCTTCGCACTCCACGATCACACCCACAGCCTCCCCCCGGACCGTGGGCATTCGATCACTGCCCCTGCTTTCCGGAAGATTGTGCACCAAGTAGAGGATGGGTGCCGAGGGATACTCATAGTAGATGATCTGGGTATTAGGAGTATTGCAGGCATCATCGAAAACAAATCGCCCTCCGATGCTCAAAACGCGGCGAGGGAGGCCAGCTTCACCCAGACACCACCGGGCCACATCCACTTCGTGAACTCCCTGGTTACAGGACTCCCCGTCCCCCGTGATCCAATCGAAGCTGCAATCGTACTGAAGCCGGTCCCGATACACCGGAAGCATGGGAGCCGGCCCACACCATAGGTCGTAATCCAACCCTGGGGGCAAAGGTAAGGGAGTGCTGCGTTTTCCGCACGATTTTCTGGGCTTATTGGCAAATGCCAACACGTACCGAATCGCCCCCAAATTTCCTTGACGAAGCCAGTTGATCATTTGCCGGATGGAAGTTTGCGAACGACGTTGAGTGCCCACTTGGACAATCCGGTTGCACGCCCGGGCTACCTCCACCATCTTCCGCCCCTCCCAGATGTAATGGGAAAGCGGCTTCTCCACATAGACATGCTTGCCAGCCCGACAGGCCCAAATGGTACTTACCCCATGCCAGTAGTTTTGGGTGGCATTTGCGATACAGTCTATGTCGTTCCGATCTAGCAACCTCCGCATATCTGGATAGGCGTCTAGTGTACGACCATACCGATTTTGGAACCAATTTACTGCCTGGGTGAGCCGGGCTGAATCCGGGTCACTTACCGCCACGACTTCCACGTTTGGCTGGTTCTGAAAACCGGGAATATGAGCCCCGAGACCACGCCCGCCCAATCCTATTACCCCAACACGGATTTGGTCGTTGGCCCCCCACACCGTCCGGGGAATAAACGTCGGCATTCCCAAGGCGGTCAGGCCGAGGAGTCGCCGGGTTGCTTCACGTCGAGTGACTTTCATCACTAATCCCTCCTCCAAAAGCCGACATTTTTCCTTATCCTCCCACCTCTGGATGCTGCCGGATCAGCCGATCGTGAGCTCCCGTGGGACTAAGGAGGTCCCGAGAAATTCCCACGGTAGCTTCCAGATCGGACACATCAAGAAGCCACACATGGTTACTCTGGGACCGTTCATCGCCCGCGGTTAGGAGGATCCACTGGCGATCCGGAGTCAATTGCGGGTGAAAATGAGCTTTCTGACCGGATCCGAAAGTCGGCCAATCGCCAGTTAGCTCTACCCAATCCTCCCCTCCACTCTCGCGAAAGCCCCGGAGAAAGAAAAGCCGGTGATGGACAAAGCTGTTTGGACTTGTGGAACTCTCGTAAAACCAAAGTTTCCCTTCCGGATCGCGACCAATGTGGACGTATTTCATCTCCGGGGAAAGAGAAAACTCAAACCGAGCATGCAGAAACGGATCATAAAGCCCAGAGGCATGAATATCTGGCACATCGTAGGCGATTCCCTGAGCGGTCACTTGAAAATGAACCGGATGACCAGCAACCCCTGGATCCTGATCCCGAAGTACAGCCACTTTTCCCGTTGTTCGATCTACAAACAGCATTCCAGGATGATCCGCCGGGTGGGTTACCACCAAGTGGTCGTTGTCGTAAGCCACCACATGGAATATCGCACTATCGATACTGCAAATAGTGTGCTGCTCACCTGTCTGAAAATCGTAAGTGATGACTTTAGCCCCCCGACATGGTTTTCCCCACATTGCACCTCTCGGGGTGGTAATGTAGACCAGGAAACGGCCATCCGGGGTACAGCAATTCTGTCCATAGACCTCCCTCTCAGGAGGCACCGTGAACAAATGCCGACACTCTAAGGATTCCACATGCACGGCATAGGCGTCGTTTCCGTCGAAAAAGATCACCTCGTGCCGGGGAAGGTTCAACACGCTTCGATGGTCCAGAACACCAACCCCAGGATCTGTGCACCAAGGCCGCCATTGAGTTTCAGGGCTGGTGGCATAAGTCAACTGACGGGACTCGCCCGTGGCCAATTCCAGCCGCCATAGTTGGACCTGTCCTCCGGTAGCCCGATGGTAGATGAGGTAACGTTCGTCGGCGGTGATAGTGGGAATGTAGAAATATAGGGGATAAGTAAAGCCGTCGCCCTCGGTAAGCTGAATGGCCAACCGCCCCGTTCCCGGAGCCGCCATCTTCCGAAAACCCTTCCAGAGCTCCATGGCCATCACCCCGGTACTGAACTTCCAAGTCTCTCCAGTCTATTGCTCCTCAATAACCCTTTGCCTCCATAGCTGCCTCTGCACTTTGGGGGATAAAAGGCCGGTAGGGCAATCCCCCGCCGGAGGGCATCCGACCTTCCGTTACTCCCCGCGACAATCTTGCTGAATGATCTTTACCTGGGGACAAAGCTCTGCCAACAGGTTTTCCCTCAGGAAGAAGTTGCAAGCGGAGTCAACAAAAGATCTCCTCCCTACCCTCTTACCACTCCTGCGTAGGCCAACCACAACAGCCGGAGCAGGGGGCAGCGAAGAAAACCGAGTTTTGTATCGGAACAACTGTATAGAAAAGGTTCAGACCAATTCTTATATCCAGCTTCCGGAGGGACTCCTACCGCCAGACCAGTCCCTAAGCTCCCTCCCCAAAAGCCTTTCAAGCCTTCCGCTGATGCCCTTCCAACCCCTCAAATACCTCTGGCGGTAATCGCTTACGGATCTGGTCCCTTACCCGCCAGGCCAGAGCCACGGCAAGATGAGCTTCCTCGAGGGAAATTGGCTCATAACCCCCCGGATATCGAGTTTGGGTAGCGTAGTCGGTGAGAGCAGCCTGCTCATCGGTAGAAAGCTGCGGGCGATCTTTGACCGGCAGCAACCGCACCAAACGCTCGATATCATGCGTCTTCGGAAACCAAATTCCCCGGGTGATAAGAAGGGCTTTCAAATACTTCTCCACCGCTTGTTGACAGTGGAAGCAAATGGTATCGGTGGGAGCTTCTTCCCCTAGGGTCAGTACGTGGGTGGCCGTTTTCAGGTCATTTTCGGCTTTAATGACCCATTCTCTGGCCACTCGGATCGCCTTCTCCGGGTCGTGCATAAAGCACCTTGCCTTCTTCTGCTGCTGGATGCTCCAGTGTGCCCACTACTCGCTGTCGCCATGCGAATTCCTCTGGAGTCGTTACAAACACATCCTTGGCAATAGGGATATCAGCTAACAATCTGCGAATGGCCAGCCGAACCTCCCGGGAATTCCCTTCATGCCGCATAACTACCAACAAATCCACATCGCTGTCCGGGCCGGCATCTCCCCGAGCTCGCGAACCGAAAAGGATTACCTTCTCGGGGTCAAAGTGCTTGACAATCCGGGCCACCATTTCGGAAATGCATTCCGTGGCTGAAGGGGGAGTTTGGTTTTCTTTTTCCGCGGGTAACTCGCCGCTCAAGAACCGACCTCCTGTTTCTCGCCACTTCCGCTGCGATTAGGCTCCTCCGGGCTTTGCTCCACACCGAGTGGATTCCCTTGGCCCCAATGATTTACCCAGGCAGATTGTGCCCTCAAGCCTTTGTGATTTTCCCGCCGCCTAAGTCCGGGTTAAAACCTAGAGACTCGGGAATCATTTGCCCGGAACCTAACACCGATCCATTACAAGAATTAATCCCCTCCAAGAATTAAGAAGGGCTGACAAATCACAGAAGCAGCAGCACCATCAACCAACCGGATGTGGTCGTTGAGGGGTTGAATTGCTCAGGGTGTACCACGATTTTTCAGCATGCCAAACCCTAAGTTTCGCAACCGTCGATATCCAACACTAGAAATTTTCCTAGCCGAATCCAGCGAGGACTAAAACACCTTGCGAAAATACTGGGAAATCCCTCCGACGGCCCCCATCACCATCAAAGCAAACCCGAGAGCACTCGGACGAAACCACAGCCACCACCCCATACCCGCAAGAACGACCCCCACCCAGGGTAAACCCACGAAAAAGCCCAGCAAAGAACGTCGGAATGATCCCACCCCTGCAAGACCGATACAGACCAAAGCCAAAGCCACGCCCAGCAGAATCCCCAGAAGGTCATCGATCCAATCGGGCCAAAGCTCAAGCAGCACTTCCGTCCCGCCTTCCGGATCCATCCAAACGCGGAACGAAGATGCTGGAAGTAAAGCTGCCGGCCACACACCATCCACGGCATTTTGCCAAGGTGGGAAAATTTCGTCGCCTTCCTCCCGCCTGGGCTGGTGATTCGTTGAAGTCAACCGATCATCCCCGCCACTTAGTTGATAACCCCATCGAGATAATTGCTCATTCCACTGGGTCATCAACGTAACGACCGCGGAACGAATCGAAGCCAATTCCGCCTGAAGCTCTTCCTGCTGGGATGCCGGCAGCCAAAGTTCCCGGAGTGCCTCTACTTCCGCCGCATGCCAAAGCTTAAACCAACCCGGAAACCATCCGAATTCGTCGGGCCCCAAGGCGGGAAGTTCAGCAGTTGCCAAGCGAAGCATCGCCGCCAGAGATTGCAGCCGGGCCACTCCTACCTCTAAAGCTCCGCAGGCCCGAAGTACCGTGCTCCCACCGGAACTCCTCAAAGTGCCGGTCCAAAGACCATTGTCCTCACCACCAAGTTGCCACCATGTCTCCCTTACCCGGCAATTCTCGAAGGCCGGGATCTTTAGACGGATCGAATTGACCGGCCACCAGGAATTTTCGAGCTCTGCTTTTCCTCGGAAAAACACGAGGACCTGGCCCGGCAAGGTTTGATGAGGCAAAACCACCCGCCACAACCGGCCATCGGTATCCTCGGCTTGCCAATACCCTCCATGTACATAAATTCCTAAAAGCTGTAATGAGGAGGGCACTCGCAGCCGAAGCTGAGGCCGGCCGGCCGGATCTATGTCATACCCCGCCAAACCTATGATCTCTTTGTCGGAGGTCACTTGAGCACGAACCCACACGCCGGTCACCACCGGCTCTCCCACACCAACCACCATTACCACCCGATCCACTTCCCCCGACAAGTGATAACACCGGTACTGTGTTCCTGGAAATAGATCCGTGGCCTCGGGAGGAACAGTTTCCTCCTTTAGCCTGCCGAACGGACATCGGAGGATACGGAGGTCGGGGCGGTCGGGTACCAGGAGGAAATGCTCCGTCACGGTGGCATCATGAATTTGAACTAAAGGAATCCGGAGACGTCTCCCTGTCAGCCCACCCCGCCAAAGAAGTCGAACCGTCCGAGTGCCGGTCAAAGGTCGCTCAAATTCTACCCTGATACCTTCAGAATATTGTTCATTTGTGCAGAGATCCCGCGGATACCCACCTCTTATTTGGCCAAGAACTTTTGGAACCCCACTCGGCCCTGCGGCTAACTTCTCGGAAGCTTCCTCCGGAAAAGGAAAAACTTTGCGGTCACTGGTTACCTGACCTGACCCCTTACCCCCGGCTTGGCCACTCTCCTCGGAGAAAGAAAGCGGAACAATCTGCCCGGCAGGGTCCACCGACAGCTCTTCCCACGTCCAAGCTGGCACCGTCAAGTCCAATGATTCCAAGTTGCCCCCAGAAATATTGAGAAGCCAAATTACTTCCACAAACCAACCCTCTCTCCCTCGGTCAGCACGAGTAATCTGTTTTGCCATGACTTCCGGCCGGTTCGACCGAACAACCATACGGACTCCCGTTTCCCGATCGGGGTCTACCTCCAGCCCGCCCAAAAATCGATCCTGGGCAAGCGAAGCCTCCGAAAACCACGGCTGGGGTAGCAAGGGCCCCTCAAACTTTAGGGTGGTTAAACAATCGGATGATGCCCAAATATCCACCTTAATTGGGCCACTTTGATAACCGAGTAAGCGAATGATGGGGAGGACAACCTCTTCACCCACCGGGATAGGTACCCAACCCTTTACCCGGACACGATGTGGATTCCCCAACGGTTTTTCGGGGACGACCACAAGCTTGTGGTCTTCGCTCCAAAGGATCTTGATTGGAGCGGTAGAGTCGCCGTTCTGCTGAACTTCCACTCCCTCGACGACAAAATCAGGAGGCACATCCCACTGGTAGCGGAAGATGGCAAGATTTTGCGGCTCCAGATCGGCAAAGTAATTCAGCTGAATTCGACCGATTTTTAGAAATGCCCCGAGAAACTCACGCACTGCCACCCTACCCGAAGACCACCGAATCAAAAAAGCCGCGGTGGTTCGCTCTGGCGGGACATTCCAAGCTGCTGCAAGGGTAGGAACCGGCTCCCCCCAACTCTCCGTAAAAGCTGAGAGAGCTAGAGGCTCTACAAACTCCGAGGAAACCGGCTGAATTTGAGCCTCTGCCGCGGTTGCGGCCGCAATCCAACGCGATGTGACTCGCACCTGCGGCAAGCTGACGAAGGACAAAAATACCTGGCCCGCAAAATCTGGAATGGGGAGGAGCAAACGCAACTTGCCAAACTGACGAAGCCCTTCAGACTCCTGACTCCACCAAACAATCCGCTTCGGCCGGGTGGGACTACCCGGGTCCAGGATCTCAAGCCGTGTGGGAGGAACTTCTTCCACCTGCCACTCCGGATCAATTTCCACCTCGACTCGCTCGGGAATTGCTGAAGGATCGAGGAACCGGAGGGAAAGATCGGCACTCAGTCCCTCTGGCCGAAGCCCAAGAAGGAGAAGCATCCGAGCCTCCGGAGCCCCGGTACCATCCCCCCGAGCTGACCACCGGAGCCAAAGCTCCTCCACAGGTCCCAAATTTGCTTCGACCAGACCTCCTCCCGGTCGAGAGACCACCGGCCCCACGCTTTTCAGAACTTCAACCATTCGGATCTCTGAAGGGTAGGTGCACTGGAGCCAACTTTGGGGAAGCGGGGGAATCGGTAGCCGCAAGGAACCATCGGTTGTTGTGACGGTCTGTTCAGGGACCAGTGTCATTTCCAGCTCGTTCTTTCCCGCAGAGAGGAACTCCGCGGTCAATCGGCCATCCAGCTCCGAAACTGTCGGGATCACGGGCCGCCCGTTGATGGTGACACTTCCTACGACCATCCCGGGGAGAGGCTGAATGGGTAACGGCATACTTGTGGGAGCTTGCAAAACCTCCACCTCGAAGGTGACTCGCAATTCCGTTATCCACCATCCCAAGCGATCCGGGCTTGGCCCGATTCGAACCCGGTACCGAGCAGCACTAAGAAGCCACCGGTCGCTTGCTTCCGCAGCAAGCTGAGTCAACCTGCTCCACATCGGTTCAGGCACCTGATATTTCTCGCCGGTAGGTCGGCCGGTCCCGTCCGCAGGAATTAACACCCGGTAGGTAGGCTCCACGGAGGGACCTCCCGGGCCAAGTTCCTCCCCCTTAGAAATCCCTTCCCCCCCTAAACTTGCCAGTGCAGCAATCAATGCAAATAGTATTGTGCCCCTGCCGCTACCCCAGGGAAGTCGAAGGGAATCTTCCCGATTCCTTCCCGCTTCCGTCCGAGAAAGATCCGGGAGATTGCAGCCCCTAGCTTCTGAGAACTTCGCCTCTTCCGGATTCCTCTGCGGCGGCACAGGCTCTACCAAACCCTCAGAAACGGACTGGGAACTCTCTGTGGAGGGGGGATAGGCTGTCGGCATTGTCATTGTGGTCCCTTCCGCCGATCCAGCTTGTTGGGCTCGACAGATCGCCGTGTCTTCAAGGAGGGAGCTTGGCCCGATCTTTGACATGCTCCCCTGAATATCACCCCTGACCGAAGCATCTCCTGGAGGCCCGGGCGGACCGGCCGGTGGTTCAGGCCCCTTGCCGTAGCCCTCGTCCTGCCTCCGAGAGGATTGAGTTTGTTTTCGCAAGCAGAAAACTCCGAGCAACACACCTATGATTTCGCCGAGTAGCACTCCTCCAGCCCCCGCCGCAAGGAGAGGGTCGCCGATCATTCCTGCCAGGATCGCTCCCCCCGCAACTAGCCAGTAGATGGTGGGCATCGGCCCGCTTAAACGCAAGGCAGCCACCAATCCAGATATAAAGATGGCCATTCCCCAGCGAATAAGCCCCTCCAAGCTCCTAGCGTATACCCGGACCTGCACCCCATCTCCGGGACCAGATCTGCACACGGTAGCATGCCACCCACGCCCGCCCAATTCGCCGAACCTCACTTCGGCCGGCCTCCCAGCAGGCCCGGGCTGCCATCTGCGAGCCCACACAGAAGCCGGCAAGAACCGCGGAGTGCTTCCTCCAAGCTTGTGAAAAACCTTTGCCAACACCCCCTCCTCCTTTCCGTCGGGCACAAATAAGGCAAGCAGTCTCTCTGGCGTGGGGGATCGGTACAAAGTGGCAGGCCGGGTTAGCAGGGAATCTCCCTCCCGTAGTGTTGGCTCATGTCCCGGGTAACTAACTATCTGTACACTTAGCCCCCCCACAGCCGGGTTTTCACCTCGTTGAGTTAAGGAGGGTAGGTTTTCTGCCCCCGCAACCTCTCTGGGAGAACCAGTCGGGTGCCCCAAGGCCTTCCTGTAAAAATCGCTCCTCCCAAACCGGATAGGATCCAACCCCTTGGCTACTGCCTCTGCCTGAGCAGCACCGGTCAGGACCCACGCCCGTGGATGGAGAAGGACTGCCAATCCAGCCTCCCGGATTAGCTCTAAGATCGGCTTGCCACGGGCCAGTTCCTCCCGAGGGAGTGGTGTATCTGGGTGAATGCCCAATTCCTCAAAAGCAGCCACGTCAACCAAGAGAGGCCCGGGAATTTCCGGCCGTTGAGAAAAACGAACTTTCCTTTGTCGCTCATCGCCTGGAACTGCCACAAAGTTGGAGGGCAATCCCCCGGCCAATTCCTCGAGAGCTGTCAGTAATTCACCCCAAGTGATGGTCGCTTGCGGAGGTGTCTCTTGCCCGGACATCACCCCGAGCCCTTCTTGAGGCCTGATACCGGCCTGAGCTTCCCGGTCTCTTGCCGACTCGGAAGGAAGGGGCCTTTCCACACCAGTGGAAATTTCATTACCGCTGGAAGTGCGATTCTCCCCTTTTGCTTGCTCCTCGGTCCCGGCCAGGTAGACCACAATTTCCTTCCACTGCTCCATACCTTCCACCGCTCGGGCCTTGGCAATAGGCTCGCCCAAAAGTTCCCACCAGGCTTCTAGTACAAATGGGTCGAAGACCGGCTCCTCCGCCGGTCTTGCCATGATTCCGAAAAGCCGCTGAAACGTCACAGGAACTATGGAAATTCCCTTTTCGTCCACCACCTGGGCGACATACTCAGGTGGGGTCCATACTACCCACCGATAGTCAAGCACCGGAATATCCACACTCACCCGCGGCAAAGGAACACTGAGCACATGCCCCCGTGCAGGCTCCGGATCATCCCAAAGGAGAGTTACCCACACGAACCTCTCCCTCTGCTCAAGAGTCACGGGGAAATCCCGACAGATCCCCTCGCCCGTTTGATCTGTCGCGGGAGGATTACCGTTTGCCGTTCCTTGTCGATCCGGAGTGAACTCTTCGAAATCGGAAGCACCCACCGGCAAATATTTTGCGATCGAAGCCTTTCGAAGACTTTCAGGCTCTTTCAAAGTCCTGCCGTTTACCTGCACGGCCAACAGGCGGACCGGTTGCTCCCATCTGAAATTCACGGTTTTTTGTGAACGAATTTCCACCAGAAAGTCTGCCCGATGTCGGGGCGGTTCACCCGGTCGGATCCAACTGTGGCCTACCTGTCCCCACGCCACAGCTTCTGGGAATAATTTGCCGTAATCTTTCTTTAACACGATTTTCGGAAAACCTGCACCGTTGGCACTGGGTGTTGAGTATTGGAGCCACACGATATTCCCCGGCGTGCGGCTTCCGGGACTCCCGAAGTCCAAACGCGGCATGCTTGGACCGGGATTCCACGTGGGCTTAAGGCCTCCCTCAAGATCTTCCAAAACCCAATGTTCCCCTGCCCGAGAAAGCCCTAAGAAAAGATCCTGTTTTGCTGCCTCCGGCAACCAAAAAATTTCGAGTAGGTCCCCCGGCTTAATAGGTACGGTAGCACTATGAACGATCACAACCGGGCTTCGAGTGGGAGAATCCAAAACCACATGCCACAACTCGCCCTCCGGGACCGCTTCCCGTTGCACGCGGAAAGGCAGCGGCCTTAAGGTTTCTTCCCCTATGAGTGCTTGGAGTTGGTCCAAAGCGTCTCTATGATCCAATGTATAAACCGACCACTTCCGCTGTTTCTCCGAAGCAGGCCAAAAAGAAAGGGTAACCCGGTCGATGGCGGCCCCCTCTTCCGGCCAGCATAAGATCCAACTCCGCCCAACGGCCACATCCGCCTCTAAATCCCAAACGGTTTGAGCCCTCGCTTTGTAGCGTGGAACCGGGTGAACCTGAAAGGAAGCTTCGACAATATCCTCCAGCCGCCAAATGGGATGGTCGTCCGCAACGTCGACTAGCTGCCGTAACTTTGGCAATGGACTGTCTCCGGTGTCCAATTCTCCACCTTGCCGAGATATCCTTCCCGTCGCCCACGGCCATTCCCCCAAGAAAGCGAGGAGAATCCGGGTGTCGCGAGCCTCCGGCCACTCAATGGGGATCAAATTCCGGACGGTGTACCGATCTACGTTTTCGTTGCAAACTCGAGTACATTCCACAGAAAACGCGATCCACTGATCGGAAGGCAAAGGTCGAGCAAGGTCGATGAAAAGCAATCTATGTTCGGTTCCCCCTTCAGGCCCAGGATCCTCCACCCGCCAACCTGCGATTATGCTGGGTTGCTCGGGGTGGAGAGTTTCCACGAACCACCCCGGGGCAATTCTTGCGGATAAGTTCCAAACCTCTCCCTGTAAGGCTTTTACCGCGATCGCTACTCGGCTTTTGTGAACCTTTGAGCCAAATTCCCCCAGGGATAGTTCCCAAGCCGTGTAAAGCGGAGGGGGAATAAATAGCTCTATTTCAGCTCGCCCATTAGGCCGATCATACACGGCGAAAAGAACATCGGAATATCGGCCGGAGGAAGAGCCGGCGATTTGGCGTCCACCTTGCAAACGAAACCCTCCCACTTCGATTGGTGGTCTTATATTCACCTGTAAAGCCGTTCGCTCCCAGCCGGATCCACGATATTCGAAGAATGGGAGACTCCACCTCCGCCCAATTTGGACAGGCCCCACTGCCCGGATCCGGGCAAGTTGCCCATAACCCTTTAAAGGTGGGGAAAACCGGACAATAAGCTCTCGGACCTGCGAGTCATCCCCGTTTGCCCGAACATGCCAGGAACTTTCCGACCCCGGGGCAGTGACCTCCACGACCTCCAGTTCGGCTCCCATATGGAAGCGAAGTTCCTCTAGCGGTCGTTCTCCCGTTTGTAGTTGGACCTGAACAGTAAGATCCAGTCCCTGAGGCCCCACCTCATACCCTAGCCACAAGGCCACCAAAGGCCGGGTCACAGCCAAGGTCTCCGGCAGCCAAACTAGCTCCCATTGGCTCCGGCCTCCTAGCTCGAAGACCCACCTGCGAACGTTTGCTGTAGGGTTTCCTTCGCACCACAAAAGGCCATCCGCTTGGGGTAAAAACTCTGCCGGGGCATCCACTGTCAGCCGGGTCTGCACTGCCTCGGGAAATTTGAGTGGGAAGACGATCGTTCCCTCTGGCTGCCGATAACCGGCACATGTCCAGGGGAACATAAGGACCCCTGGTCCATCGACCAATACCTTGTACTTCCCCGCAGCACACCATCCGGCCCTAGCTGGCTGTCCGTCGCGGTCGGCCCAGCTTATCCCTCCCGCCGCAAGCGAGAGCGGTTCCAACCGATAAACCGGCGGAATTCCCGTCTCCTTACCGAACGGGGCTACTTCCAGGATCGCTTGACCGTCCACAAGATTCCCGCCTTCCAAGCGGGCGTAATACCGGGCCGTCTGAACAAAGGCCGAGGAGGTTCGCCGGTCCGGTCCCCTTTGTTCCAAAATCAACCGGATTAGCTGCTCAAATTCTTCCGGCTCGACCGGCACATAGGGCACGCTCTCCCGGGGAACTTCGCTCAGTCTGTCGGCAAGGACAAAAACCCGGCGAAACCGGAGTAACTTTTCCTCCACCGTAGTGCCGCTTGGCGACGGAATCTGAGCAAAGGCCAACCTCCACCCAACCAACGCCGGGCCAGCCCCCAACAATAAAAGGCATCCTAAAACCCACCACAGCACACTGAACCGTGTGGCTGTGCGTAACATCCCGACCTCCCGCGTAGGAGTGGCCAACCCCATATCCGACAAGCCTTCTTCCGAGTAAGATTTGGTCCCTGTTGTCCCTTTATCTGCCCAGCTATCGGAAACTGTGAATAATTTCAGCCATCGAAGGGCCAGGGCCGATCGGATGAAAACTTTTCCCGTGTTGGCTCGCCATATACTGCCGTTTTCCGAAGCGGGTAAGGCACCCGCAGCGGATCATTCAGAGGTTTCTATCTCCTCCCATCCGGAACAAATCCCTTATCCTTCACACGGCGGAAACCGCAGATGGTAAGAAATCCCGGCTAGGCCCCACCGGCACCGAGATCCGGGTACATAAGGGTCTGTTCTGTTCAGATATTCATATTCCTGATTTTCGGCCTTGATTGCCAAGTTAACTCCCGATCGCCCTAAGGGGTAAAGGAAAAAAACGAAAGTACTCCATCAGCACGGAAGCCTTTTTCGCTTACTTCCGCTGAGTCTCACAACTCCTCGCCATATCTCATCAAAATGCCCCAACCATTTACCGGGAAATGCAGATCAAAGCGAATAACTTGCGACTTATTAGTGAATCTCGGGATTTAATTCTGAGGGCCCAATTTTTGTTCTTAACTGCCCATCAGAGTTGGATCACTCAAGACCGAAACAATTCCTAACGTCTTAAACTTCCACCGCGATGCAGCTACCCCTAGTTCCCGAACCCAAGGAAGCTCCAACCAATTCCGCCCACAACTAATCCCCACGTTTTTCAATTCAGAACAGATCCCATCCTCCCGGAAACGCCCTTTGGAACACTTCGCCCCCTAACTCTTGCCGACCAATCTTCTCCTGGAACTTCCCGGCTTGGAAAGGATATGCTCAAGCCCCGGTAGCTACCCGGCCGGTTTACCCATAAGAACCGGTCCTCCGTAAACTCCGGAAACAACTGAACGCAAGTTCCTCATGCTGGCTTGTACCGCTTTTGCGGGAATTTCTGTGCAGCCCCTAATCGCATGCAGCTGGTAATCGCAGGATTTATGCCTCCCGTTTTAGTACTGCCAACCGCGGGCCCTACTACAACGCGGTTTGAGCCCCGACCTCAACGCTCCGACCGGTCACCTGATCCATCGAAAACCTTCCGAAGGTAACCCCGGTATAAACCGGTTGCGGAATCCTTCCCCGCGGTCTTCCTCCTTCTTCTCCGGAGTCGAGGTCTCCTCAGCCGGCATCCTGCGGCAGGTTGGGACCGGGAAAAATCCCTAGTCCCGAATGGCGGACGAACCCGGAATTGCGGAGCGTTCAAGTACGGACGAGACCGGCGATAACCTTGGAGCCGTAAGGGCTAGTTCCGGCGGTGTCTCCCCCGCCGCAACCACTTCTTCGACGGCTCCGACCGGCTGCTCGATCTTTCGTCGGAGGATAGCAGCCAATCCCACCAGGAAAAATCCCAGCAACCCTGCTTGGCCTACCAACACGGTGGAAACCGGGTCGATGGCAGCCCCGGCTCCCACAAGGACTGCAACAAGGACCAACATTACAGGATGTCGCAGCACCGGTAGGTAGATGACGGCTAAACCTGCTAGAAGTACTGCCGCGGAGCTCACCAATATGGCTGTCGGACGCTGGATCAAGATTACCTTGGGAGGAACAATGGAATCACACCGGCTAAAAAGATAAACTTCCGCCCTCTGCGGCACTTTATGGATGTGGGTGGCACCCACCCACTCCGCAAGTTCATCTTCTTGCAAGGTAGGCTGGCGGACAAAAACGCCACCGACAAAATCGAGTCGATACTCACCCAGCCAACCCGGCGGATCAACTATTACGTGCCACCGACTTGGCAATACCAGTTGCCAATAAACTCTCTGAATCCAAACGCCCCCTTCCACCTCGGCGAAAAGAAATTCCTGAGGCTGCCCCTGCCGAAGTTGATGGGGCAATCGGTAGGTGAGATCCAAAAAGACTGGTTCCCCTTGCGAACGCTGGGGTAGGAAGACTTGCAACGTGCCGCCTGGAGTGAGCTCCCGCCGGATTTTTTGCACGTTTTCTGGCGTTCCCACCGCCACCGTAATCCACACCTCGTCGGGATCCACTCCTGGCGGTAAGCGGATCTCGATGTCCGGTTCCCCTGTCCACAGCCGCAGCACTATACGATCCTGCCGCACTCGCGTTCCTAAGAAGCTTTGAACCCACGCCCGCTCCACGAAAATTCGTTGTCCGCCTGGTCGATGGAGAGCCAACGGCAGCTCGGTGGTGCCGCCTTCTGTATGGAGAAGAATTTCCGGCCCCTCCAGCCATCCGAAGCTATCTACGGCCCCATACCATGTTCCCGTGCGAGGTTGGACTCGGATGCCTTCCTCAACCAAAAGTCTTACCCGATTCGATTTCCAAACCCCTTCTCTGGGGACAACGAGGGGAACTTTCACACTGGCACTTGCCCGGGGGGGCAAAAAAGGAACGGGAAAGCTCGCCCGAACCGTCAGTTCCATCCGTCCTGAACGAGGCTCAGGAAGGACGATCCGCCGAATGGAAACCTCCTCTTTGCCTTCCGCATCCGGTTTATTCAAGGAGCGAATGGCCCCGACCGCTACCCCATCCAATAACAATTCGAAGCCGTTACTTCGGCCAAGAGATTCGGGAATGGCCAAAGTTATGGTCTCTATGGGCTGGTAAGCGATCTCATAAAAAATCCGCTGCTCTAAAGTCCCTGAGCCCGAGCGAAGCAAAACCGTTGCCTCACTGGCCACAGTGATTTCCTGGCGATGCACGAAACAATCGGCAACGAAGACTGGGCGATCCTGGCGAGCCGGCTCAAGCTGGAAATAGCCGCGAATAGGAAATCCCCCTAATGCCGGCCCAAACTCATCCCCGTCCCGGCGGAGGATTCCCACACTTTCGGAAGAATCGAATACCAGCTCGATATTCTGCTCCGATCGGACCGTGAGGCTCCCCGATGCAATCAGGTCCGCTTTGGGGTTCAAAAGGGGGATTCTGAGTTTGCCCTCCGAAACTTGCAGTTTTCGCCGAGCCGTTACCACCAATTCCGAGGAACCCAAAATCGGTTGGGATAACCGCAAAGGCAGAATCTGCGGGTCCTCCAATTTAGGAATCTCGGGGGCCAAAAGGGCTTCCGGGTCGAGCTGCTCTATCTGCCAACCGTCCGTCAACAACTCCAATGATGTGATCCCTTGGCCGCGGACAAATAACCGGAACCGCCCCACCAGCCGAGCGTAATCAGCATGGATCGTTAATTCGTAGTCTGGCCGAACTGTGACATAGCTCCGCTGAGGAAACCACCGCATCCGCAACCCATAAGCTCCCGAGTAATACTCAAAAGCAGCAAGGATTTCCTCGGGCTTTCGAACCAGTTCCGCCCGAGAACTGGCCTCAATCCGACGGATGTCCCCTTGCAAGGCCCACTCGCAAACTCTTGGGGTACTGCTTACCACCACGATGAGGCCATAGTTCCGTAACACCCGGCCGCCGGGCCGGAACCCCAGCTCTACCTCGCCGCCCTCGCTCAGTTCCTGCCTCCACGAAAGGTTGACAACGCCGCCTGTTTTCAATGCTTCCGCAAAGCGAATGCGAACTGCCGAGCAATGCTCCGACTCGGTATCGGACTTAATTGCCTCCACCTTATATGAGGTCTCCTCCTCCGACAGAAGCAGAATGGTCTTTGGGGGCAGCGAAATCTCCGCTTCACGAAGGATACCTCCAAAGGCTCGAAAATTCAGCTCAGCCGAGGTCACCACGTGATCGGAAAAAAGGCGAGCGGTCACCTTGGCAGACAACTCAAGTACGGGTGACTCCTTTTCCACTGGGTCTGCTGATAGAGGACGCCATCCGAGGCTGAATTGCCCCCCTCTTCCCAATTGCCCGCCAAGCCCGATGAGCTCAATCCGAGAGCTTGCTTCGCCCACTTCGGTGGCCCGCACCTGAAGACCTTCTCCAACTTCGAAAACCACCGGGCCTTCGGGGATTTCCAAGGTTGCCTCCGCCACAGCCGCCTGAGGAGTCAACACCCGGAGCTGGGCACCTTGGTCCGACCTTGCCACAGGGACATAAATGGTAAACCGCAGGTGGTGGGTATCCTCTGCCTCTGAGCGGACCCACCAAACATACCCCTGCTTGGGATCAAAAGCCAAAAAATACCGGCCTGGACCTTGGTAGGTTTGCGATTCTGCGAGCATAGCACCGGAATCAAGCCCCAAAGGAACCGCAACCCAGCTACCTCCCTGAATGTAAGCCTGAATCGAAAACTCCAGCTCCGCCCGGTTCCCCGCCACCTTCCCCGAGATTCGAACCTCCGTGATGGTGTAGGCCGGGGGTTGCCCTCCACTCTGCAACTGGGAATAGATCTTTTCGAATACTTCGAAAGGAATGTTTATGACAGGCTGGAGTGCCCCCGATTTGCTCGGAAGCCAATATTCGCTGGGCTGGACTTCATGAACACCTCCCGCGGTCGCCATGGGAGTCCTGGCCCCTGCGGGACTTGCCCCCGGAAGGACGGGAGTAAATCCGGAAACCGGGCCGGTTGCGGGAGGCTTTTCTCCTGCCACAGAAGGAGCCGCCGGCCCGGGCGAAGGAGCCTGCCCTTCCGCCGGGATGGTGTACATTGGTTGAGACCAGTCAATAGAAGGAGCTCCCGGCTGACTTCCCCCCATTTGTGCAGAGGCATGCCCCCATAGAGCAGCAGCGGCACAAACCACCCCTGCCACTCGGACAGCCCGGGCTAAAAGGCTACTGGCAGAGAATCGCCGACCCCACCAACCCATCCCGTCTACCTTTGAAGCAGGTGCAAAAAGCAGCTATGCGTTCTCCGACCCGAGAACTCATCATCCTTCGGTCCCATGCAGGGAGTCTCCACTTTCGACTGGGCAATCCTTCGCAGCTCCGAGATTCTCACCCCCATATGGGGAAATTTCCCCTTCCCAAAGTACTCATAGTTTGCCTCGCGTCAAATTCCCCCTCCCCTATGGATTGGAACCCGCCCATAACGGCAGGCACGATGGTCGCCCGGCAACCTGCCGTACCGATTTGGCCGGCAAAACCACAGTTCTTTATTTCCCTCAGGTGCAACAAAAACGGCACGACCCAAAGAGGCTCCAAAACCTCCCATCCGCTCCCCGTTCACGCCCGGCCTCTGGCCCGGCATCAACTCGTTTGGGGCTAACCGGGCAGAAAACCGAAGAAAAACCGCTGGAACAGATTTCCCCATTGGCATCTCCGCCTCGAACCCGAATTGCTGGGTCCGGGGGAAATGCCCCTTCCGTGCCACTTCTCTACCCACCGGCCGGCAACCACCTGTCCAACAACCCCCAAGCCGGCCCCGGTCAACAGCAAACCGCTCCTTTCTCCATGCCCACCGGCCTCTTTGGGGGCTTCCGAGTCTTTAGTTCCTCCAACGGGTATCCCGCACTTTGCCCGGCAGATCCCCTGTCTGCCCCATATTTCCAGTTGCCATGGGCTAATCGTGAACCACCCGGCGTGCCGCTCCCCAGGGATCCCCCGACCTTTGGTGCATTCGCAATTAGTGGCTACTGAAAGGCCCATTTTTTGGGGTTGGGAATCTTCCGATACCGCCCAACACCGGCTGACTACTTTTCCACCCGCCAAGCGGGAGTCTGAGAAAAATTTCTCAACCCTTTTTCATGCAAAGATTTCTGAAAAGCACGGTCTTAACTACCCGTCAGACCGGTGTCTTGTGATGCAAAAGGCGACGAAACTGGGCATCTACTGTGCAGCTTGCAGACGGCTACGAGACACTCTTTAGGTAAAGTCAGCAATTTCCCAAATTTTCCTCCGAATAGATAGCTTTTAACTCCTCTGCCCCTGCCGTTCCCAAAAACTAGCTGACTTAAAAAGTGACCCGAATCCCGGAGCCCCTGGTCTAAGATTCGAAAGGAAATTGATTAGAATGCTCCTCCACTTAATAATGACCCCGAGGAGATATTCCGCTGCATCCCATCTACCTTCAAGTCTAACCACAAGCCGGCCCGCTGCAAAGCTGGCACCATGGCCGATTTCTCCGGGGTTCCCCCAAATTGGCATATTCGCCCACTTTCGATGTCCCGTAGATCAACTGACAGCTACTGCTCCCCGCGGCTTAACTTTTTGAGGCAAGGAAGTGCCTGCGGCTAAGAAGAAACCCAGAGACCTTTCGTTCTCAGCCCCTTAGAGGGGTGCTACGGGAGGGATCTCTTCCAATGCCAATCCGAACCTCCGGGGAGGCAAGCTCAGGCCTGCCGGATCATGCGAACCAATTGTTGTGCCGACTTGCATCCGCTAAATTGACAATCGCAATCTTCAGCCTAGGCTTGGCTTCCCCCTCATGAAAAACTGGGGCACCGAACGAGCGGGCATTAGCCCCTCAGCTTCCACGGGGTACAGGTCCGCAATCCTCGGCTCAAAGCGACTGAATGCTCGAGCGGCCGCAGGGCTTGAGTTTTCTCGGCCTATTCCCCAAGTCAAGCTACCACTAAAATGGGTGCACCGATCACCCTAGAGGTCGTCCCCCGCTCTTCCTTCGGAGCGTTGGTATCGCATGGTCCCGTTGAAGGGATAATCGGAAAGCCTCTCGAGCCGGCGGACATCCCCAGCACTCTACCATCGTCCGCTAAAATTTCCACCAAAATTTTCTCCCTGTTCTCCAAAGGTCCTTACTCCCCCTTACGCCGTTTGGAGCCGAAGAGGCAAAATCCATCCACCTCCGGCAGATTTGTTTTGCAAAGGCGTATGTGGAGGCCCTTTCGGTGCACCTTAAGTGAGAAACGCTTGGTGGAAACGAGACTGTTGCAACCGCGAATTAGGAGACAACCCCTGAGAGCACGGCCGGCCCAAAAAAACTCCGACTTACCCCACTTGCGGGGCTAGGAGAGTAACCGTCCGAATCGCGATCTCCATGAAAACCGAGCAGAGAAAAGTCAGGTTCACCCCTCATACATTGCCCCAAAACTTTTTGAGGTGAATCCCATTGTCGGAATCTCCCCGGGCAGGAAATAATTTCACCGTGTTCCTAGACACCCTGAACGGAATTGCTAAGCTGCATTGCACCCCAACAAGGCTTGACTCATCCTGATTTCCATGATTTCCCCAGTAACGCAGAGGTCCAAAGGTCAATCAGCACCCGGAGGAACTTTTTGCCCGGAACGAGGCGGTTGGCTTCCCGGCTATGGGGGGCGATTTTGGCTTGCTTATACTGCCAACTTTCTCACGTGTGTGGCAACCAACACCTTGGTCCGGTATGCCGACTTCGTGCATCAATTGGGCGGTACCGCCTGGCATCTGGGGTGGATCGTGGGGATTGGAACCCTGGGCAGCCTCTGCGGCCGATTTATCCTCGGAAGAGCAATTGACCGGCAAGGGGCAAAGACTATTTGGATCGGGTCCCTGTTAGTCTTCGCAGCTAGTTGTTTTGCCCATGTTGGTGTCCACAATCCTTCAGGACTGGCAATCTACTTTTGGAGGTTGGTTTTCTCGCTGGCCATAGCTGGCATCTTCGGAGCTTCGACCACGTTCATTTCCCAAGGGGCTGCCCCAGCCCGGATGGCAGAACTCATCGGGATGCTCGGTACCTCCGGTTTTCTGGGGGTGATTGTGGGCAGCCAATTGGGAGATTGGATCGTGGTGGGATGGGGAAAAGTGGAGCTTATCTTCTGGGCTGGGGGAATATTGGCCCTGGGAGCCGCTGGTTTTGCATGGGCAGCCACAGCCGGCACATCCCACCAAACGCGACCACTCCACGTGCCAACTTGGCGGGTGCTCAAATCTTTCGCCCACCCCTCTTTCTTGGTGTTGGGAGTTGCCATGGGGCTGGGATTGGGACTTCCGCCGGTATTCCTTCCGGCCATGGCTTCCAGCTTAGGAATTGAGCGGGTCGGGCTTTTCTTTGCAGTTTACGCTCCCGTGGCCGTTCTGACGCGGTTTTGGACACGAGGAATCTTCGCTCGCACAGATTTAAGGGTGCTGGGAGCTATAAGCATGGTGCTTTTGGCCTTCGGCCATTGGACCTTTATCTTCGTGCGAGCGGAGTGGATGCTGGTCATTCCAGGGTTCATATTCGGGGTGGCCCATGCCATCCTTTACCCCTCCATTGTGGCCCTCGGGGCAACCCGTTTTCCCTCCCGCTATCGCGGATTAGGAACCAGCCTAATGATGGCCGCATTTGACATAGGAGTTGTTTTGGGGGCCCCCTTGGCTTCGACAGTCCTGACGGCAGCAGCCCAGCTGGGCTTGCCACCTTATCCCAGCATGTTCCTTTGCGTCGGGGTGATCCTTTGCCTGCTCACAATAATCGGAAGTGCAACTGCTCCCCCTCCCCGCCAGCATATTCGAGGTGGCAATGGCCGAATGACAATGTTCGAAGGAGGTAAAGAAGCCTTGTCTTCTGCTTTCCGTGGGGAGATCACTCAGGCCAGGACATTAAAGCCCCGACAATCGGCCGCCGAATCAAAGGTTACCAAGGTTCAGCCTACTCGGGTCCGCTGACACCTTCCAAAGATGAATGGCTAATCCGGTTGTGAACATCAAGCTCGTTGAATCTGCCCGGGATTCCTGGAACCGGATCTACCTCCTCAGAAAAGTCCGCGGATGTTCATCTCGATGGGCACCCGAACAATTCCTCCCGAGTCTCTATGTAGGGCCCAAAAACCAGAATATAAAGCCAGCCAAAACACATAACGAAGGATGAATTGGGCCCACGTCTTTGAGGGGTTTAACCGCTCGGATTCTTCCTGCACCTTTCCCTTCACCCCGTGTGTGGGCATATATTAACGCGTTCCGAAGGAGCTTTCAGAGGACCGGAAAGCGTGTGGACTTCAAGGCCGGAAAAGCCGGTACCCCAATTTCCTCAGGAACTAACTGTCCATCCCCGATCCCTCGCTTTCCCACTAAGGTCCCCCCAATCCTCTCGGTAGTGGAAGCCATTCGCAGGTTCGTCGATAATCCTGTTAATCGAAGGCTAAGATGATTTGGGGATCGGTGGGGGGCCAATGTTCGCTATTTAGGTAAAGTGGTTAGGGGCTCATCGAAGGCGAGCCTAGCGAAAAGCAAATCATTTCAACATTTACCCCACCAATTCACGAGCTGGCACTTCCATCGGCTTAAGGCCAACTCTTACGTCTCGGAACAAATCAGAAGGCTCTTTAGGAGGCACATCCGATGAAGGCATCACGTTTGGACCCGGTGGATCTGGTCATGCTGGTTGCAGGTATTTTCGGCCTAATCACCGCCGAACGTGCCGGTTCCTATTGCCCCGCTGCCCAGCTTGAGCCCAAGCAGCCGGGAGAATTCCGCTCGGAAGCTGTTGAGCAGGGGCTGACTCTTCCTGGGGCATCGGAGGGGCCATTAGAGGTCTTTCTTGGCAAACCCCGCTTCGACATGCAGGTGGTCTTCGAGGGCGACGGAATCGTTCGCGAACCTTATCTTGCTATTGCCCTCGACGGCACTCTTCTTGCGGTGCGGAACAACAAGGGGCACCTCCGCCGGAGCACAGACGGAGGCCAGACCTGGGGAGAAATTATCCCCGTGCCCATCCGACACTCGGACAGCAATATGATCATCGACGAAAGGACCGGGAATATCCTCTCGGTACGAATGTGGGATGGGAGAGACCGGCTCTTCCGGAGCAAGGACCACGGCAAGACATGGACCGAACAAGAGATCACGATCAAGCCGAACCCGTTAATGGAAGAGTGGGAAAGAACCGGCCGATGGAAACGAGTCACCAAGGATGATTCAGGTCGCACCGGTACCTACTATCTTCATGCCAATGCCAGCGAAGCGGGCATTACCCTCCGGCATGGGAAGCACAAAGGTCGACTGTTGATCACGGCCACTTTCCGGCCCCATGCGAAGGAGCACCCCTCCGATCGAGACCCTGCCGATGCCATTTATAGCTGTGCGATTTTCAGTGACGACGGTGGGGCCACTTGGCATGTGAGCGGATTTTTTCCGGAAGGCTATACCGAAGAGGCAGGCTTAGTGGAGCTGCATGACGGTCGGATCTATTACAATTCGCGAAGTCACAGCGGCTATTATGACAAGAGTCGGGCCCGGCCCCTGCGGCCGGACGAGATCTTCCGCCGAGAAGCCTGGAGTTACGATGGCGGCCAGACGTGGCAGGACTTCCGTATTAGCCGGGTTTTGCCAGACGGCGGTGGGTATGGGAGGGGGTACGGGATGAAGGGCGGTTTAACCCGGCTTCCAGTCTGCGGTCGGGACATTTTAATTTTCAGCAACGCAGATACAGCCGGCGGGCCCCGCGAAAGGCTCACTGTGTGGGCCAGCTTCGACGGGGGCCAAACCTGGCCGATCAAACGCCTTGTTTATCCAGGGCCGAGTGCTTATTCCTCCCTAGCGGCCGGGCGGCTTAATACACTAAGCGAAGGCTGGATCTATCTCCTTTTTGAAGGTGGACCCGACGGCTGTTACTCGGCCCTGCAAGTTGCTCGCTTTAATCTTTCCTGGATTCTTGAAGGGGAATTGACAGGGGATGGAACTGTGCCCGAGTGGGTTCGTCCATAAACTCTTGCTTGCGAATTCCAGTTACCTCTCGGACAACTTCGCCAAACTTTTGCCAAGGTTGCCCAAGGCACCCTGAAGCAACCGGCCAGGATCCTCGATCTCCATGGATGTGATTCCTTTTCGCTTAGGCATTAGCCCCTGCCAACTGGCGGTAGTAGCCAATTGCCCGACGGAGGCCTTCCGCAAGGCTTATCTGGGGCCGATAACCTAACTGCTGTTCCGCTTGGGTAATGTCCGCCATGCTCTGACGGATATCTCCCGGCCGAGGCGGGTCAAACCGCGGCTGGATGGGAAAACCGAAAAGTTCCTCTAATACCCGGAGCAGCTCCAAAAGGCTGACCGCTCGACCCGTGGCTATATTGAATACCCGACCACCTACATTCGAGGCGTCCATTGCCAGTAAATTCGCTCGGACCACATCTTCCACATAGACAAAATCGCGGGACTGCTGGCCATCACCATAAACGACCGGTGCTTCGCCGCGGACAATTGCCGAAACAAATCGGGGGATCACTGCCGCGTAAGGACTCTCGGGGTCTTGTCTCGGGCCGAAGACGTTGAAATATCGGAGACAAACGGTCTCCAAGCCATAAGTGGCAAAAAAGGCCCGACAATAGCTCTCGCCGGCTAGTTTAGCAGCCCCATAGGGCGAAATGGGAGAAGGGAGGTCGGTCTCTCTTTTTGCCGAGGTCGGCTGATCACCATAGACGGCTGAGGAACTTGCGTAAATGACTCGCCGAACCGCCGCCCGGCGGGCTGCATCTAAAACGGTAAGAGTCCCCGTGGCACAGACCGCGTGAGTTTCCAAAGGTCTCTCTACACTTAGAGGAACCGAAGCCAAAGCGGCTTGATGAAAAACATAGTCCACACCGTGCATTAGATCCCGGACCAAATCCTCATCGCAGACATCACCCGCAACAAATTCGATCGATCCAAGTACGGCCTCAAGGTTCGCCAGTCGGCCTGTGCTAAGATTGTCCAACACTCGCACATGATGGCCTTTCTGCACAAGCATTTCCACAAGGTGGGAACCGATAAATCCCGCCCCCCCAGTCACCAAGCAAATTGCCATGAGATTGTTCCCTTTCTCCACGCTGACTCCAAAAAGCCCTCGAAAGTTAGCTTTCACCCAAGAAATCCAACCCGCGGCTGCTTGGAAGCTTCAATTCCTCCCTAAACACTAGCTTGCTAAAAATCAGGAAGCACCTCGGCCTAACTCATCGATGAGAGGAAAGTTACATTCGAAACCTCTGAACAATCCCCCCTCTGTAACCAAATCTCTTAAATCGCAATATGTGGCCAAGTGGCACGTGGGAAAATCTGTTTACTGACCTCTGGCCAGGAGGCCCCAATTTTGCAGAGTTTCCATCCCTCTATTTTGGCTACGTGCTTTTTTGGGAACTTCTCCACAAGAAAAAAACCGATGACTATTCCAGAAAAGTTTCGGACGGCCTTGCCGACCGAAGAGTAGAAGCCGAAAGATCCCCGAATTCTCTTCTCCATAAAGCCCGTTTATCCGGGAAGAAATGGAGACCCCCACGAAAACCAAACCGGTGACACCGAACAACAAAGTTTTCGGCCTTTCCAGTTTTTCGGCCACAAACATGCTGAAGCACAACCGCGGACCAGGGAAAGAGCTTATTTTGCCTGGCCAATCGAAGGCCTCAAAAACCTTCTAGAGGAGCTTGGAGCACTCCCAGATAAAACGACGCCAGGCGAAAGATGAAGTAAATTATGGTAAGAGCAATTAGCCCCCAAATCACCCATCCACCAATGACAGCCAGTACCTGCATGGCATGAATGGCCCGCTCTCGCAGCTGCTGCCCCAGATGGTCCATGGCCTCCGGCACACGACCAGCTAATTCACCGTTCTCCAAGACATCCAGAAAATACTCCGGAAACACGCCGCTGGACCGAAAGGCCTCCGAAAGCGTCTGCCCCGAAGTCAGGGCTTCCAGGATGGGTTGGATCTGTTCTAAGTATTGTCCGTGATTTGTGCTGCTCAGACTGAGGCGAACTGCCCGCTTTACATCCATCCCTACCCCTAGAGTCCGAGCTAAGGCCCAGGCAATTTGGGACATCAGAAGGGTCTCCACGGCCGGGCCAATTCCAGGAACTCGCAGCAGGAGTTTTTGGAGCGGCCAAACCCAACGGAAACCCTCTCGCACCAGTCGGATTCCCAACCAAATTCCCAACGCAACTAAGCCCAGCACCATCAAATATCGAATCAGGCCCGGAGTGCCTACCACCCCCAATCCTACCGGATCGAACACAGGCTGGTACGGATCGCCAATTATTCCCAAGATCCAAATCAACAGCCCGATCACCGCCAAGGCAATACCGAGCTCAACCAGCGGAAAAGAAATCACTCGGAGAAAAGCTCGCCGACGGCTCAGCAATTCCTCGTATTGCCGAGAAAGCTCGAGGAGAGTTTCCGGCAATTGCCCAGTGAGTTCGCCAATAGTGACTAGCTCGACAAACAGAGGAGGAAAGAAGTCTCCACATTCTCGCAGGGCCTCATGAAAAGGTGTACCTTTAGCCACCTGCCCTGCAACATATTCTAATCGGCTTCGCAACGCTGAACTTTTCGCTCGGGCCGCCTCCCGCCGGCATGCCTGGCGAAGGTCTACCCCGGCATCTAAAGCCAAACCCAGTTGGTAGCAGAGTTGTTGAAGCTCGCTTACTTTCGCCCTCGATCGAAAAAGTGCCCAAAACCAATTGCCCGAAAACAACGGATGATCTTCCTTCACACGGCACCCCTGTCTCCAGGTGAAAAGATAGGCTCCCACTCAGCCGAAGCTTTATCGGCCTGGCCCAGCAGCCTTCTGCTGAACACCGGGGCATTTATACCTCGGCCTAGGACGCCCCCTCCACTAACCCCGGAAAATCCCAACGGGGGAGAGGACTCGAATCCTCAAATTTTCCGTCGCCAAGCACCTTTCTTCCCCAGGGTTGTCTACAAGAACTTAAAAAGCACCGCAGTCTGATCGTCGCGGGCAGGTTCCCCTCGGCAGAATTCCTTCACTCGGCGGAACAACTCATCGAGAATTGCCTGGGAAGGAAGGTGATGGCACTCCCGAAGAATATCGTAAATCCGATGTTTTCCGAATGCTTCGCCTTCAGGATTGGTGGCCTCCCAAATTCCATCGGTCGTCAGGAGCATGAGGTCGTTTTTGTTGAACTGCACCTTCGGTCCCAAACGGAACCGTTCCCCCGGCAAAATTCCGAGGGCAAGGCCCGTACTCTGAAGCTCTTCGAAAACGCCCCGATCCGGCCGATAGATGATCGGCGGATCATGGCCGGCGTTCACATATTCCATGGTCCTTTCGTTAGTATCGATTAACGCATAAAACATGGTGATAAAACGGTCGTCCTCGGTGGTCCGCTCGAGGAGGTTATTGAGAAGATACATCATGTGCTCAGGATCTTCCGTATACTGCTCCAAGGTATTCAGCATGGCTTTGGCGGAAGACATGACAATGGCCGGGCCCACCCCGTGGGCGGAGACATCCCCGATGGAAACCCCGAGCTTCCCACTTCGAGGTCGGCTGAAATCGAACAAATCCCCCCCGATGTCGGCACAGAATTCGATCCGGGCGGCAATGTCCATGCCTTCGATCTTGGGGGGCCGATCCGGCAACATCGTCAACTGTACCCCCCGGGCGATCCGCATCTCCTGCTGGACGCGTTCGTTCTGCAGCCGCTCCTCTTCCAACCTCTTTCGAGTGGTGATATCCCGGATGATAGCAATCAAGGCCGCCTCTTGCCCACGAGCATCCCGGGTCTTGGTGATCGACACTTCCAGGAAGACTTCCTCCCCGTCGGGAAATTTCAGTTTAATTTCCCGGTCGCGGATAAATCCCACCGTGCGAAGCTGCTCCTTAATAGCGGGGATCTCTTCCGGCGGAAAAAGGAGCGAAAACATGTCCTCGCCAAGAGCTTCCAACCCCGGCAACCGGAAGATTCGCTCGGCCCCTTCGTTAAACATCATGATCACACCGTCCAGGTCCGCGGTGATGATGGCATCACCGGAGATGGCCAGGACAGTATCCAAGTACACTCGTAGATAGTTGATGTTTTCGCGGGTCTGTTCCTTATCCGAAATATCCGTGATCACCCCAATATAATGATCTTCCTGGTGGCCGGCCGAAAAAACGACCCGGCTCGGGAAGGTAGCCCCTGTGGCCCGCACCAGTTCCGCCACTCTCTCGGCACGGGCTCGATCCCGCAATTCCCGAAGCAACTGCTCCCCTTCCTCCCGACGATAGAACAACTGGGGAAGCCTCATCCGCCCCACAACAGCCTCTCCAGGATATCCGAAGAGCCGTTCGCTACTACTTGGCCAGCCCCGGATTACTCCCTCCCTATCGATGTAGGTGATACAAGAGTAGACATCCTGAAGGAGTCCTCCCACGACCTCCAGGACCCGATGAACGACTTGCTGGTCACGGCCTTCCCCGACAAGTTCCGTCGACATACCCTGTTACCCTAAACAGCAATCAGCTTAGGAAAGAAATGCAATAAATCATGACATCCCAGCCTGAATAACTCCCATTCCCTGGGCCGACTATAAGCCCGGCTACTCGCCCAGGAAAGAATCAGTTTACCACATGACTATCTAACGCTGTAAACCGTTCCGCAATCCGATCAGAGAGCCAACCTTCCTTCCCAAGGACCAGCCCAAATCTCGTTGAAACCTATGCCCATCCTTAAATAGTCCCCCTCCTTCAAACTCCCCCATCGTTAAATCATCGAGATAGCCGACCATGGACGACAAAATCCTCCACGGCCAGACGGATCAATCGGGGGAGAAAGCCGGCTTTCTTCGTCAGCCGTACTTCGGCGTGCATTCCTTTAATTTATTGAGTGAACACCCTTCCGGGGAACCGATAGCCTGGGCAGACCGAACCGAGATTGCCCACTCAAATGTTAATCCGAAAACTACCTACCGCTCGCGTGGGATGCCAATACCACCAAATGTTGGTTTGAATGTCCAAGTGCCTTTTCCGGCCAACGGACACGCCATATCGCCAGTTGCACCTCCTCGACCCGTATCGTCTATTCTTTAGTTTAGCAACAAACAATCGTCAATGGCGGGAGATGATTTCCTCCTTCCACCGGCCCCGGGCCTCCCCGAGGACCCACAAAGGTCGATGGAAACAACTCAGCACCCCAGGGGAGTCATCCAGCTTCGTCCACCGTCTGGACTCCCGGTGGTTAAAAGCCAAACTCAGTCCCTACCACAGACTAGCTCGACGTGAAAGATGAACCCCGGATTGCCAACCTCCATAGAGGGCCTGGGACATCCAAAATTGTGTCCGTTCATGTATTGCCGGTCGGAATCATCGTGCATCAAAAAGTAACCGGGCCATATGCCAAAGAAGGCCCCAAAAGCTGATCCGAAGCTCCGGAGGTACTCTGACGCCTCCAAACCCACCCTACAGGGGGAAATGGACAGCTAATTGGCCCCTTTACTTCGCTTCACAGAGATTGCCGGCCTCCGCCCCGGAGAAAGAACACCCCCTACCGAGCCGCCTCTTAACCCCTCGGCCACACTCAGCCCATACCGATTTGAACAAACCCGGAAGCCTCCTAAGGCCTACCCCCAAATGCGGTGGGGAACTTTACTCGTTGCTAATCCAAACTCGGTTTAAGCAGGAAGCTCATGGCAACATAAAGAAAAAACCGGAGGAACTTCTTGCCCATCCGGTTGCGGAAACGTAGAGTCGGCTTTGCCGGAAGATCTTTCGGACCAGGGGGGAGTTTCCATCCTTAGGTGATCCCCCTGCTCTCTCAATATCAAAGAGCTAGCCGAAACGGCCAGTGATGTAAGCCTCGGTGGTCCGCAGTTTCGGTCGACTGAAAATTTCGACTGTGGGGCCGAACTCTAACAACCTGCCCAAATACAAAAGAGCTGTGAAATCGCTGACTCGAGAAGCCTGTTGCATGTTGTGAGTCACGATGACCACGGTATAACGCCCCACCAAGCTGTCGAAAAGATCCTCAATCTTAGCAGTAGCTACCGGGTCTAGGGCAGAACAAGGCTCATCCAAAAGAAGCACCTCCGGATCTCCGGCAATAGCCCGGGCAATACATAGCCGCTGCTGCTGACCGCCCGAAAGCTCCAGAGCACTGGTGTGTAATCGGTCTTTAACTTCATCCCACAACGCCGCTGCCCGGAGAGCCCGTTCACACACCTCTTCCAACACCGCCCGATTCCGAACACCATCGATCCGCAACGGGTACACCACATTCTCAAAGATGCTCATTGGGAAGGGATTGGGCTTTTGGAAGACCATTCCCATCCGTTTGCGAAGCTCGATGACGTCCTGAGAAGGAGAGAAAATCGACTGACCCTGCAGCCGAACATCCCCTTCATAGCGGACCGAATCCAATAAATCGTTCATTCGATTGATGGAGCGAATAAGGCTGGATTTTCCGCAACCGCTCGGCCCGATAATTGCGGTGATTTTCCCTCGCGGGATCCCCAGGGTAATCTCGTGCAAAACTTTCTTTTTCCCGTACCACAGACCAAAATGGTCCAGTTCGATTATCACTGGTTCCTTCGCCAAGGCCGGGTGAATTACAGGAGCATCCTGGAGATCTTGCTCGAAAAGCTCCCGCTGTATGGCCTCCCACGAGTTTCCAGGGCTAGGTTCAGCTGGTGACATTTTTTGTAATACGCAGCGTTCGTTGGTGTTCATAGGGAATAATCGAAGGTTCAAAAGCTTGAACGTCGAGGGTGCTAACTCGGTTCTTCTTGGTTGGAGATCAATCGAGTTAAAAAGCCAATCACCCCGTTTCGATGACTGGGCAACGCCTCCCACTCATTTTCTGCCAAACGAACACTGAGTCGAATTCTCAAAGCTTTATATTCCTGTATACTCCTGGACAGGGTACTTTCAAAAATCAGCCAAGGACCCACAACCGTACGATTTGGCTTAGTCCGGTAAACCCCTTCCTGGGAGGATGTTGGGGCAGCTTTTAAAGCGAGCAAAAATATTCTCTCTCGGCCTTTTGAGGTCTTTAGCCACCGTTTCGCCGGGGGCCTTCCTTTATATACACTCCGTAATTCTATTGCCGGTAGGCGGCTGTGCGGTACCCAATCGTGGAAATATCAGAAACTTTCCCGCCGGCCTAGAATTGCGACCCCAACAACCGACGCCGGAGTCGCGAGCGGATCAAAATCGCAGTCAGGTTGAGGGCGAACACAATCAAAATGAGGAGCAAGGCTGTGGCAAACACCATCGGCCGAGCTGCCTCTGCATTCTGACTTTGGAAGCCCAAATCGTAAATGTGGAATCCAAGATGCATGAAACTTCGTTCGGGATGAAAAAAGGGAAATTCTCCGTCGATCGGTAATTCGGGAGCCAGCTTGACTGCCCCAACGAGCATCAGTGGAGCCACCTCTCCTGCCCCTCGAGCCATTGCCAAGATCATTCCTGTAAGGATCCCCGGCATAGCTCGAGGAAGCACAACCCGGCGAATTGTCTGCCACTTGGTAGCCCCGCAGGCGTAGGAACCTTCTCGCATGGAATTCGGTACAGCCGCAAGAGCCTCCTCCGTGGCCACAATGACCACTGGCAACGTCAGCAGAGCCAAGGTCAGCGAAGCCCACAAGATGCCACCCGAGCCATACGTAGGACTAGGCAGACGAGCTGCAAAAAAGACCTGATCGATTGTGGTCCCGACCGTATAGCAGAAGAATCCCAAACCGAACACCCCGAAAACGATGCTTGGAACACCTGCTAAATTGTTCACTGCAATTCGCACAGCACTGGCTACAAGCCCAGCCCGGGCGTATTCCCTCAGGTAAATGGCAGCAATCACCCCAAACGGGGCCACTCCCAAGGCCATGAGCAAGGTCATAAGGACCGTTCCGAAGATGGCCGGAAAAACCCCTCCTTCACTGTTGGCTTCACGGGGTTCGTCGGAAAGGAATTCCCAAATGCGTGCCAAGTAGACCCCAATACGTCCTTGCCAATTCAGCTGATTGGCAGGGTATGCACGGACAATATCCCCCAACGAAATAGTGGCTTCTTGCCCGTCCGACGTAACAAGCTGGATGGCCCACCGGCCCAGTTGGGCTTGAAGCTCTTGGATCTGCTGAGCCACCTGGGCGGCCTCTTGCTCCAGCACCGCCTGCCTTTCCTGCCATTGCTCGCGGGCAGCCACCGCCTGGGGGGAATCCGGACCGTACCGTAACTCCGCGGCTCGCACCCGCACCCGTTCGTCTTCCATTCGGTGGCTAATCCGGCCGAGTGTGTACCGTTCCAAAGATCGGATTTTCCTCCACAACCGCACAACTTCCGGATGCACGCGGCGGAACTGAGCCCAGATGGTCTCAGGATCTTCCGCCACCTGCTGCCCCTCTATCAGGAAGGCCTTTGGAACTCCGTAAAACCGCCCCCAAGCCCGACGCTCTAACACAAGGACCCACCCGGGGTAGCGTTCACCCTTTTCGTCGACCTCAAAATCGCTTACCCAGCGGAAATGTTCGCCTGTAAGTTCAAAATTACCCACCCGGATTAAACGTCGGCGAACAGTGCCGGCTCGCTCAAGCAACTTCGTCGCCTTTTCCCGGACGTTCTCCGGTAACTCTTCCAAAACATCCCTGCCTGGGACATACCGCTCGGCCCGGGCAATTTCTCCCCACAAAACCCGCCCATCGTACAGGCGAAGTTCCACCACCCGTCCCGGCCAAAAAGCCACGATCCCCTGATAAGCGATATAACCCAACAAGCCTATAATCATGGCGGTGGCTACGGCCAAGGCCCCGCCGGTAAGCCAAAGGATCGGTTCACCGTAAGAAGCTAATGTCCAAGCAAGATTCTGGACCCTCCCGGCTCCTCTTGCGGTGCTGGCATCTTTGTCGGATGCCAGAAAATTCTCAATTTGTTGTTGGGGATCCCCGCTCATACCTCACCCAAAAACCAATTCTCATCCACCAAAGAAATCCACAGTGAACCCCCGCAAGGTTAAATCTCCCAGGCAACGCATCCTCCCAGTTCTTTCTCTTTGAGTTTTTGTAGGGCTGAACCATTACCGCGGCCCACGAATTCGTAATTAAGGACCGCTATAGCTCATGGGCTTTCCTGCTCCAGTCTTTAAAAGACTCGTTATCCCTCCAACTTGCCACCTCCCATGTGAACCCTTTCTTCGTATGGAAAAGCCGCGAAGTCTTTGCATGCCCCTTCCCGCACAAGGGTGATGTCGGAAGAAAAACAATCCGATCATTCCTCAGGCAAAGGACGGATAAACTTCAGCTTAACCCCGAGCAAATCTACGGTTTCTTACCCTGTTTTCCCGAAGACCACTACGGAGCCGCGGGGGCACTGTTGTCCAGAACTTTTCCGCAATCCGAGCTTTCCAGGTATTCTTCACAATCGTGCAGCCTGCTTTCGAAACCGCAGCCGCACCAATTCTGCTGCAGTATTGACAACCGAGGTCAACACAAACAAGCACAATGCTGCCAAGAACAACATCCGGTAATGGGTGTTATTTTGTACAGCCTCCGGCAATTCCACGGCGATGTTGGCCGAGAGAGTCCGAAAACCATTGAAGGGGTTCCACTCCATAATGGGAGTATTCCCGGCAGCCATTAGGACGATCATGGTTTCCCCGGCAGCCCGAGCCAGCCCAATCATCGCCGCCGAAAATAAGCCACTCATTGCAGCCGGTATCACGACCCGAAAGGCAGTCTGCCACGGGGTAGCCCCCGCCCCCAAAGAAGCAGCCCGTAAATCCTGGGGTACGGCCGAAAGAGCATCTTCCGCCAAAGTGAAAATCAAAGGGACAATGGCAAATCCCATAATTATGCCCACCACTAACGCATTTCTCTGAACGTATGTTCCAAGCAAATTGCCGCGGGGATCCCCGAAAACAAGGCAGCTAATCCATGCCGCCGCAAAAGCAACTAAGAAAGCAATTACCACGCAAACCGCCAGCTTGGCCAGTCGGAGACTCCCAGCCACAATCGGTGACCGGGTGAAAACCGAGCGGTAAAGCAGTGGCCCCAACCAACGGGCGTTGATCCACACCGTCAGGACCGAGGCCAACGGCATCCAAAGTAAAACCCAACCACCCCAAGGATGCCCATGAGTGCCCGAAAGCCAGCCTTTCAAATCCCCTTGGAAGAGGAGTCTTTCTGCAACCGGGCCGACCTGCCAGGCAAGGACCATTCCTAATCCACCACCACCAACAATACCCACTGCCCGCAAGGCCCCAGAACTTCGCCATCGGTAGGGCAACATCTCCCAGAGATAGCCGCACGCCAACAAGGCAAGCGGAAGGGTCCCAAAAAGACAGAGCACCTCCGGGACCCGTTTCTCCACTAAAGGAGCCACCACGAATGCCGCCACAAACCCAAGTACCACGCTGGGGAGGCTGGCCATCATTTCCACCGTGGTTTTGATGCGATTCCGGACCCGGGCGTGTAAAAACTCACTCGCATAAATGGCTCCTAAAAGTCCCAAAGGCAGACCAAACAGTAGGGAATAGAAAGTGGCTTTGGCCGTGCCAAAGATCAGAGGTACAAGGCCATACTTCGGCTCGAAGTCGTCTGTAGCTCCGGAGGACTGCCAAACAAAAGCCGGCTGAGGATAGTTTTCGTACCAAACCCGTCCCCAAATGGCCTTCCAACTTACCTCCGGATGAGGAATCCGCAAGGCAGCCACTTCCAATCCCTGGGATGTTGCGGCCACCAAAAAATCATCCTTGGGAGAGAAAACTAGGGAGATTAGAGGACTGCGAGAAGTCCGCTTCCAGACCGCTACCTCCCGCTCGCTTGTGGCATGATAGATCCTAACGGACCCGTCCTCATATCCCACCGCGACCAAACGGCCCCGCTGACCCGTGGCCAATGCCGATGGCTCAACCCTCCCGAAACCCAACACATGTCCACACACCAATCCCCGCCCATCCGTCGTGGCACGTTCCGAAACTGAGGCCAAAAACCACGCGGAAATCTTGCCTCGCCGATGGGCAAGAACGAATGTGTTTCTCCCCAAAAGGCATGCCGCCTCCGTTGGCTCCCCCAGAGACCGGATGGCCAGTTCTCCCTCTTCGGCTAACTTTGGCTCGGTGGGCTCCCCGAGATCGTACCGCTGAAACCAACCACCTTCCCACAAAGCCAAAGCCATGTCCCCCTTTCCCCCAACTAAGAGCCACCGTGGCCAGCCCTTTTCCGCCAGCGTTTTAAGTTCCAAACGCCCACCGGAGGCCCGGGTCGTCACTTTGCCCGTGATCAAATTTTTCTGATGTACTAATGCATACGTGTGGAGGGTACCGTCTTGGGTCATCACAACCACCACATCCGTGTTGCCCCGGCTGAGGCCGTCAAGCAGCACAATGGGGGAATCGGCTAATTTGATGGGATCTTGAGACTCGCCTCGGCCCTTTACCAACCGAAATTGATCTTGTGCCGGCCTAGAGAGCACTCCTCCCTCCCATGGCTCAGAAGCACCCACCGGCAGGTTGCGAAGGGTTTCCGGAAGGGATTCCTCAGTGGGATAAGAAACGTCAAAAACCCACTTTCCGACGAAAAGCTCCCCCGTTTCTGTCCCAGCAAACCACCGGCCACTGCTTGGGTCGAATTGCCAGCCGCTCACTTTCACACCAGCTGGCAAAAGCTCCGTTTCCCCCAGGAACGATCCCCCTTTCACCGAAAACTGCCACACCCAGCCTCTGCCCACAACGGCAACCACTGTCGCCGTTTCATCAAGGATAAGTCGGACGGGGCCCGGCTTCGCCGAGGCAGACAACGCCCCAAGGTAGCTCCCTTCGACTTGATACTCGCCCTTCGAATACGACTGGTGCCCGAGGCTGTAGTTTCGTCGCGGACCAGGTTTAGCCGGGACCGCTCCCTGCCAAGGCTCGCCAAACGAAGCTTTTCTGATCAGATGTTCACAAGAACTTTTAAGACCGGAAAACCCACCTTCGTTGCCACAAGTGTCCCGGGTATTAAGCCCACGCAATACCGACTGTTTTTCCCTTTCGTCCGGAAAAACTTGGAAGTTTGGTAGGCCAACCTCAACTTCGTTCCTCCCCGTGGCTTGCCCATGCGAAGCCCGCTGCCCCGATGCATCGTTGCCTAATGGTTGCACGTCGTCCCAAAGCTTGGCTTCCGGTGGCCAAGGGTGAAAAGCAACAACCTCGACGGAACCCGGCAAGAAAAGCGGAATTACCACCCAGAGAAGGTAGACGAACACGCCCAATACGGTGGCAATCACCCCTAACCCCCCCAGGGTAATCACCACCCCTGCGACCGCATCGGCGACCTTTGCAGAAAGCCTTACTTGCCGTCGCCGGGCAAAGCCCTCCGGGAAAATACCCGGCCTAGATGAATCAAATAAGGCATTTTTCCCAAGGCTCAGTCTTGCTCCCCCTAAGCTTTCCCAAACGGAAGGAGATACCTGCTCACCCCCTGGTGGGTCAAATCCGGGACTCATGGCCTAAAATCTACTGTTTATGAGGAAAACCAAAGGGATAGAAGGTGGCCAGCGGCTCTTTCACATCCCAACAGGGCAAAGGCCGGAGAGAAAGCTGCTGGACTGCTGTTACCAGGACGTAACCTCAGTAGGAAGACCTCAGCTTGCACATCCCACCCTGTTTACTAGCGGGAACATCACTTGGCAAGGATTCCTACGGACGCGAGGGCCTCGCGGGCTAGCTCCCAAGGCACCGGAAAGTACCCATCCTTTATCACTTCCATTTGTCCCTCCCGGCTAAAGATATACCGAATGAATTCCCGTCGTAATGGATCCAGAGAAGAGCCCGGCTTGTGGTTGATGTAAACGTAGAGAATCCTGGCCAGCGGATAGTCGCCTGTATACGCATGTTCGGGACTACACGGTACAAATGGTTCGCCTTCCTTGGCAGCCAAAGGAACTGTTTTCACGTCGGCCGTCTTGTAACCTACCCCACTATACCCAATTGCATAAAGATCGCTTGCAACACCCTGGACCACGGAGGAACTTCCCGGCTGCTCTTTCACTTCGTCCTTGAAGTCACCGCCCAAGAGGACCATGTCCTTGAAAAACCCATAGGTCCCTGAGGCGGCATTACGACCGTACAGACTGATAGGTTTATCCGCCCAAGCTCCCTTCAAACCTAGTTGGCCCCACGTACGGATGTCCACAGGATAGCCCGAGCGACGGGTCTTCGAGAAAATCGCATCCAGCTGAGGCAGAGTCAGTCCTTGCACAGGATTATCTCGGTGGACGTAAACCGCCAACAAGTCGATTGCCGTTGGCAGGGCTGTCGGCTTGTATCCAAACCGGCGTTCGAAAGCATCGATTTCGCTCGGTTTCATCTCCCGGCTCATAGGACCAAATTGTGCCGTTCCTGCAATAAGAGCCGGGGGAGCCGTGGAAGAGCCTTTCCCCTCAATTTCTATCTGTACTGATGGATAGTAACGGCGGAAACCCTCGGCCCACAGGGTCATCAGGTTATTCATCGTGTCGGAGCCAACACTTTTCAATTTTCCGGCAATGCCCGAAACCGGCTTGTAAGAGGGAAATTCTGGTGGGACGGAAACCTGACCGAAGACCAACGAACTCGCCATTGCAAATAGTGCAAACCAGGTTATCACCCCACTCACACCTACCATTGGCCGAGCGTTTCGCTTCATTGGCAATTCTCCCTGAATTTTTCGGGTTCCCCCACCTACACTCTCAGCCTCGCCGCATTTGACCCCCACTCCCCTCTGCAAACTTGCCCGCCCCTAGTCTACAGATTGAGCATCTTGCTTGAGAGTCCGCGATTGTCTTCATCGAGGCCTTCGCGGCTGAGAGGAGAGAGACCGGAAGGCCCCTTGGACTATTCAGGACCTAGATAAAGCGAAGAATGGGAAGGCGACAACGAGTGACAGTTCTTACTTCAGCTTAGCATTATTAGCATTATAAGTCCCTTTTCTTGGTTTTGGTAGGGTCAAGGCGTTTTTGATTTGCAGCCCTCGCCCCGGTGGGAACTACCACGGCTTGAAATAGGCCTTCAAAAGCTTGAGACGAACTGGCAGACATTAAGCTGGTAGTTTCGCTGCATTAATAGATGAGTCTTCGCCCAATTAATATCGCCGGACAAACGCAACACCGTTCTTTCTTCGGACCTGGCCCCGGCGGTACCTCGAGAATCGTCGCACGGGGTTCTCCTCCAAGGTTTCAGGCTTTGCAACGGAACCCTCGCACCTACCAACCCTCACTGGAATTCATACCAGGGGGCATCCCAGTAGCATGCCTGCATAGTTGGAATTCTGACCCGCCTTTTCTAGGGCTCTCTGGATCAGCCTGAATCAGAACGTTTTCACAAGCCAAATTCGAGGGCTCCTCGTGAGCGGTCCTTCCCCCCATTGGAATCCTTACTTAACTGACAAGCATTTGCGATCTAGCCCGTGCTTTCAAAAAACCGTGCTCCCATTCTATGGCTTTTTCCTACCAAAGGGCTACCGGTTGTTAATCGGACGCCTTTCTGCCTATCCCACGACCTTGGATTCGGAAAATAGGAAAATGGAAGCTCAGAATCCTTGGACTCACGGTATCGTGTGGCCTCCGGCCCTATTTTCCTGCTTCTTCCCAGGCAACTCATTGCCGGCTGTGGCGAAGAAGATTTTGGGAGGCAGCGGTTAGAAATCCCTCGGACTCGCGGGTAAGGGAAATCGAGCACAATTCGGAAGAAGAGCGGCAGCAAACCCCCTCCAAGTCGGATGCTGGAAATCCGAGGAAATCAGCCCCCACCTTGTTTTCCCCCCACGGCGGGAAAACCGACATGCCCTGCTTGTCTTCAGTCCAGAACCTGCGGAGAAAAGCCCTAGCCCAACGTACCAATCCGGTGCGGCCAAGCCCCGGCTACTTTCCGATGCAAAACCGGCTGAAAATGCGATCGAGAATATCCTCAGTGTACACTTCGCCGGTAATCAAAGCGATGTTTTCCAACGCCAGGCGAACTTCGGCGGCAATAAGTTCCTCACTGGCTCCCGTCTCCACTAAATTCCGGGCCCGGTCAATTGCTTCCACCGCTCGTCTCATCGAGGCTCCACACCGTACCGCAGTAGACGGAACTACCTCGCCGGCCTTCCCCCACGAATCCGCTAGTACCTCATGAATTGCCCGGCGTAGCTCTCCTACCCCTTTTCCTTCTCGGCTACTGGTGACAACCAATCGCACAGCCGACAGGTTGCTCTCCACCAATCGCAGTACATCCGGGTGCCAAGCAAGATCCGCCTTGGTGATAGCGATAATTTGTCGCGGACTGGGTTTTTCAAGCTTCGTCAGCTCCCAGGCGGATAAGGGCCGGGATGCGTCAATGCAAAAGATTTCGACTTCTGCCTCTTGGATTTGCTCTTTGGCGAGTTGTTCCGCCTGGATATCGGGGTGCATTTGCCGATCCTGCCCTTCGAGCAGGAGATCCTGATTAGTCCGCGACAACTGATTCATGCGGGGGCACCAACCGGATTTCTCCCCCACTTCCTCCTTTAGTCCGATCCCTGCAGTATCTACCAGCACCACAGGGATTCCTCCTACCTCCCAAGGAACGGTTAGGTAATCTCGCGTGGTCCCCGGTCGGTCGAAAACTAGGGCCTCTTCTGAGCCAAGAAGACAGTTGAATAACGTGCTTTTGCCCACATTTGGAGCACCCGTAATGATCACCCGCCACTCCGAATCCGAATGCCCTCGTGCTTCCAGTTGATTCATCAGCTCCCACAACTTCTTGTGAGCGGTATCAAGGCGAACCAGGATCTCGCCCGGGGTTAGAGGGATTACATCCTCTTCTTCCGGGAAGTCCAGACCCGCTTCGAGAAGCATTACTAACTCAAGGAGATCCTCTCGCACCTGACGTAATGGCCGGGCCACCCCTCCCGCCAATTGCCGAAGAGCCGCATCGAGCCTGCCGGGATCCTCCGCATCAACCACCCCGAGGACAGCCTCCGCCTGCGTCAGATCCAGCCTCCCTGCCAGAAAAGCCCGCAAAGTAAACTCCCCCGGCCGAGCCAAGCGACATCCCTGGCCCACAAGGGCATGCACCAACGCATCCACAATCGGGGGGGAACCGATCGTGTGAATTTCCACTAATTCCTGTCCGGTGTAACTGCCACCTTCTGGCCAGTAATAAAGCAGCACCGGTAAAGGCGAATAAAAAGGAGCAATGGCGAGAGAGACAGGCAGGAGTTCCCGCGGCTGCCATTTTAAATCGCCACCAGAAGAAGGCGAACTGATCAAAGCGAGGACGGCTTTCCGGGCAGAGGGTCCACTAATCCGCACAATTGCTTGGGCCGCAGCCCCACGAGCCGAGCCTGGGGCAACAATAGTGTCGTCCAATGCGTACCCGCCCATTCCCTATACCAAAGCACCATTCCCCGGAATCAAGTGACGGCAACCTCCCCAGGAAAGGAAGGAACTTCCGATCAGTTCCTTTCGGAGCCTCCAGTCACCCTAAAGCAACCGCGGCATGTGGCCAAGCCGAGCGGAAAACTACCGAGGAAAATTGGGGACCGGTCCAAATAAATGGGGACCGAGCTTTCACGATTTAAATCATTCACTATTCCTTGAACTAGCAACGCGGCAGAAGGTCCCGAGCCACTTCGCGAGATGGCGAGCCTCAGGAACCGCAGGCCCACTCCAAGCCCAGGATTTCGCGGGGCAAAAGCCGGATTGCACGGAACCACCCGCTAAACGGCATTTACGGACAGCAACCCTCCAATTACACTCCCGCACCAATCCATCTGGCTCAGGAGTCACATAAACAGGGAGTCATACTTCGGGTTTTAAGCTCCTATCCCTCGCCCCCGGCCTCACATCCGATTCCCCCGTCTCCTCACAAAAGGAACTGACAACCCTGCTCGATTCCCTTCCCCGGAATTGTTCCCCAATCGAGAGGAAGCCTTCTGGCACCCAGGCCTTTTGGGAAATCCCAACCTTTAGTTGATCCTTTGGCCGAACCCTCGGCCCGCACTTGGTAATAGAAACGGCAACACTCTGGAATAAAGCCCCTTCAATCACCGGCGGCGGGATAGCTAAGCTAATCCCCACCTCCTTCGGCATCCTCGGTACCCGGGACTCCACCTGGGTGTCCTATTTAGCCGACACCTTTTGGGGCACCACGCAAACCAACTTTTTCCTTCTGCTCACGGGCAAAGTCTGCTGACCGGTGTTTCTTGGAGATTCCCCCTCCTTGTCGAATCATTCACTCCGAAACGGAGGAAAGCCCTTGCTCGGCAAGAATCATTTCGGGGAGCGTTTTCGGACCCGCGAGGTCAACGATTTGGTCTGCTGGCGTTCGCTCGATCTTCGCGGTGGCCGGTTTCGACCGGAGGACTCGGCCATCGCTTCCAATCGTGACCGTAAGCGTTCAAGCCATCCTTCCGTCTTCTTCTGCTTTTCAGGTTCTGGCTTGGGAGTTTTTTCCTTCGTGGCCGGTACAAACCTCGGCAGGAGCTGACGTTCCGCTAGTCCCCATAAACTCGAGGCAATGAAGTAGATGCATAAGCCACTGGCAACCTTGTAGAAAAGGACTCCCATAAACGCCAGCATGAAGGTCATGACCTTCTGCTGCATGGCCGCCTGTTCATCGGCCGGTGGAGGACTAAACATCTTCTGCTGCCATATGAAGAGGGCCACGGTTATGATCGGCAAAATATTGAAATAGGGACCCAAGGCAAAAAGACCGTGCCCTTCGTTGAACCAGTGCCACCCGATTGCCGCCCAAAAACCGCTCCAATCAAAAAGCATATCGGGGGCCGACAAATCCGAACACCACCGGATCGCGGTCGAAATTAACGGTGCTGCCCGAAGTTCCACATCCACCATCAGGGCTCGATAAAGCCCGATAAAAATCGGCAGCTGCAATAGCAAGATCAAACATCCGCCCAAGGGGTTGTAGTTATACTTGCGGAAAAGCTCCTGCTGGGCTCGCAGCCGCTGTTGAGGATCGTTTTTATAACGCTCGTAAATCAATTTGAGCTCCGGCTGGATTTGCTGCATCTTCTGAGCGGCCAGGGCCTGCTTTTTGCTAAGGGGAAACATGGCCAGCCGCACGATCACCGTCAACAAGATAATTCCCAGCCCATAGTTAAAAACCACGTAGTCGTGCAGGAAGTGGAGGACCCATAACATCGGAATCGCTACCCACCAGAACCATCCGTACACCACGAGGTCCCGGAGGCCGTAATGGGATAAAAGGGCAGGCCGCTTGGGTCCAGCAAAGATCCGATACTCATGGATTAATTCCCCGTTCCCCGCCAGGGGGAATTCCACGGTGACCAGCCGGCAAGAAGTGTTAGTGAGGCTCTTCCAGTCGGGGCGGACAGGCCCCACTCGGAGGGGTTGGGCCACGTAGAACCATTCGGCCTTCGGATCCGGTTTCTGGGGTAAAAGCACGACCGAAAAGTATTGAGCATCTACCCCGAGATATCGCAGGCTCTGGCCAGCTTCCTCACGCCAGAGCGGCGGCTTATCGTCGGCAATCCGCCAGCAGCTAATCAGGTCCCATCGCCCCCCGTGCCATGCCACGGCAACGTCCCGAAGACCGTACCCTCCCCACCCAGGTCCGACTTTGATGGCATACCAACGGCCTTCTGTGGGCAATCCTGTGGGACCGTCCAGCTGATATGCCACTTGGCGATCCTCCGGTGACAAGTTGCGAATGGCTAAGCGGAGGGTTAGATGATATGCAGGAAAAGACCGCGAACGTTCCTGGCCAGGGGCCACTTCCGCCAATTCGTAAATCTTTTCCACCTCCAATTGGTGGGCGGGTAGTCGCCGCCGGAATACCACCCGACTTTCCGTCGCCTCTCCTACTTCCCAATTCGTTTCCCTGAGAGAGACCCCCGGCAGTTCCCAACTTAGAAAATCAATTTCGTTTAACTGCTGGGAGATTTTATCGAGGACCGCCCGGGCAGCCGCCGGTGTGGAAAAGTGGTAGCGGACTTCGGCCTCCGCCTCCCTGCCGACCATTTGACTCCATTCTCGGTGTACTGCTTCAAGGTGGCCAGCAATTTCCCCTAACTCCTCTTCGGTTAGCCCCTCCCGCATCACTCTTCGACGAAGCTGTTGAGCAGTATCTCGCAGCACCGTGATGCGGCGACGGATATCCTCTAGCCGCCTGCCCCCAATCCCCGCGATGGTGAACAGAAAGGAAAGAGGATCCTCGCCCTCCGGGCGAATTACCTCCACCGGTTTCTGACCAAGCCGAACCGAGATTTCCTGTTGTGCATCCCCCCGCTGTACTGTTAGGCGAACCAGCTGGCCCGGCCGGGTGGATCCGAGATATCGCGATAGCTGGTGCCAAGACCTCACCGGCTGACCATCAATGCTGAGGATGCAATCTCCCGGTTGGATCCCCGCCACGGCGGCAGGTGTCCCCGGCCCCACCACTTCCACCACACATTTTGCCCAGGACGTCTCCCGACTGGCGACCAATTCGCCGAGGTATCCCGAGCGAACCTCGGTATCGCGATACCGGGGATCATTCAGCTCGATCCTCACCACTGCTGCCCCCCGGGTAGTCAGGGTGACCAACATTCGAAACCGACTTTTTGGATCCATGGAACCGAGAGTGAGATACCGTAAGGGCGGCTCCGGCTCGGAAGGGGGGACTTCTTCCCCCTGCGGCCGATCTGACACATTTCCCGCGAGAGACGCCGAAGGACTTGCCGTCCCGCCCCTTTTTTCCCCTTCAAGGCTTTCTGGGGTTTTCTGGGGAGTCCCGACGTTCTCCCGAGCCTTCACCGATGCCTCCGCCGCCCCGCCGGACTCCTCGGGCATTTGCTCAGCCTTGAACCCCTCTTGCGATATCCCGTTCGGTTGCGGACGCTGGCGGGGAGAATAAAGGTAGGCATTCAAAGCCAAGATTAGCATCGAGAGGGTGACAAAAAGAACATACCGCAGCAACATCTGCTGCGGACTAGATCCCGTCTGCCTATCGCTCATCACACGATCCTGCATTAAGGTTCCCACTCCAAACCTGTATGAACAACCCTCTCACTCTAAGAACATCGCGGTTGCCTTGAAAATATGTTTCGGTGCGTCACCCGACGGGGACTGATCCGGTTGGCACATCATGGTCTGCATGATCTATTCGGGGTCTATTCCGGTGGCTATTGGCGGAAGCAACCCATGCCGGATCTCCACTTCCGAAGTGAAACGACACACACGGTTCATCCCCCGCCGCCAAGACCTCTTTTGGACGAAGCGGGGAAGCTTCCCCACTCCAAATGGTTTTGCCGCCTCGTGGAAGACCCGGCCGGAGAATTCTCCCCCACAATCCTAGGAAAAACCGCGACTTCACGGATAAAAAAAA
>Ga0272449_1000450_pt1 | contig 49092 bp, 41 predicted proteins | sample YNPCB0241_FD_198679 | JGI IMG/M metagenome (GOLD analysis project Ga0272449, IMG submission 198679) | Hot spring sediment microbial communities from Yellowstone National Park, WY, United States - YNP-CB-024-1 | ecosystem: Environmental > Aquatic > Thermal springs > Hot (42-90C) > Sediment...
CCTGACGAAAAAGGGATCGAGACCAGCTGAAACGGCGTGGGCTCTAGTCCCGATTGTGGTGCTCGTCCAAATCATTGCCCTGACGAAAAAGGGATCGAGACTGCAGATTGTAGAAAGCGGCATTAAGAAGCATGGAACGCTCAAGCCGTCCAAATCATTGCCCTGACGAAAAAGGGATCGAGACTTTCTCCGCACGGTCCCGGAGGAGGACCAACACCTCCTGTCCAAATCATTGCCCTGACGAAAAAGGGATCGAGACCGTGAGCTCATTGGGGCTCTGCAAATTCCACAAAAGCATGTCCAAATCATTGCCCTGACGAAAAAGGGATCGAGACCTCCAACCAGGATTTTCTTATCCTGATTGGTCTTACGTACAAGAGTCCAAATCATTGCCCTGACGAAAAAGGGATCGAGACTTCCACAAAAACATACTCGGTCCCCCTGTAGAGAACCCTCGGTCCAAATCATTGCCCTGACGAAAAAGGGATCGAGACACCCATTGACGATCATTTGCCCATCCGCGACGAACGCGAATGTCCAAATCATTGCCCTGACGAAAAAGGGATCGAGACACCACAACGAGCTCGTCAGTGGCGCCATACGGTTTGCGGTCCAAATCATTGCCCTGACGAAAAAGGGATGGAGACGACGAGAACTCCCTCCTCAACGGGACGCAATTCATCGTGTCCAAATCATTGCCCTGACGAAAAAGGGATCGAGACCTGGTTTGTATCCTAAACGCCTTAACTCTTCTTCAATCTCTTCTCCTGTCCAAATCATTGCCCTGACGAAAAAGGGATCGAGACGAGGCTGGCCTCCGTTAGGAGGCCGGCTTTTTTGCTTTTCAGAGCGGTTGCTGGTGGTAACTGTCTCAGCTGAGGGATGTTCTTCTCTGGGTTGCCTCTTGTCAGCTGTGGTAAGATCTGCCAGGGCGATATCGGCTGGGAAGTTGCCGACATCTTTCGCCGAGAGGGGTAGGCTCTACGGCGGCGGGCGGCCGGATTTGGGGGCAAGGAGCGTCGCCGGGCAGCCAAAATGGTTCCGGCGTGCGGGATCGCTGTGCTTCTGTCCTTGCGGTATTCTGATGGGCTGAGAGGGCTTCGCAGGTGCCGGCCGTCGTCCCATGCCTTGGTTCCTTCCGTGGTGCAGTGACGGGAAAGGGTGGAGCGGTCGCCTGGGCAGTTGCCAACCGTTAGCGGAGCAATCGGATTTGCCATCAAACAATCGGGAAGGAAAGATGCCTGCAGCGGAGAAGAAAGGAGTGCCTTGCGGGCTGGGGCCGAATGGTGGCGGTGCCCCTCAAAATCCGTGGATTACGCTTACCACGGACTTCGGGGCGGAGAGTCCCTATGTGGGGGCGATGAAGGGGGTGATCCTCAGCTATCATCCCGAAGCCCGGTTGGTGGATATCACGCACGAAATTCCTGCCCAGAATATCCGGGTGGGGGCCCTCGTGGTTGCGGATAGTACTCCCTATTTTCCGGCGGGAACGATTCATGTGGTGGTGGTCGATCCTGGGGTGGGGACGGAGCGGGCGTTGGTGTATGCCGAGGTGGGTTCGCAGCGGTATTTGGCTCCGGACAACGGGGTGCTCGCGCTGGTGGTGAAAAGATATGGGCTTGCCCGGGCGATTCGGCTTGAGGAAAGGCGATTTTGGCGGGAGAGGGTGTCGGCGACTTTTCACGGACGGGATATCTTGGCACCGGTAGCTGCCCAATTAGCCCGGGGGTTAGATCCCGGTGTGTTGGGACCGCCGGTGGAAACCCTGAAACTTATCGATTGGCCGGAGCCCCGGATCTTCCCGGATCGAATCGAAGGGCAGGTGATTGCGGTGGACTCGTTTGGCAACCTGATTACTAACATCGAGGAAGGCCATCTGGATCGGCTTGGAGTCCGGAGCGAGCTGATGGTTGAAATTGGGCAATGGCAAATCAGGGGCGTTAGCCGAACTTACGGCGAACATCCTCCGGGGGAGCTTGTGAGCCTTTTGGGATCGGGAGGTTGGCTGGAAGTGGCGGTGGTATGTGGAAGTGCGGCGGAGGTAACCGGCCTCGGGGTGGACAGCCCCGTCCGGGTCCGGTTGAAAGGGTAAAAGAACTGCTGGGGCTTTGCTACCGAAGATCCGGGGGGAGGTCCTCCGGAAAGAGAGTGGGGAGATCGGCCGGCGAGCCTTGTTGCGGGGAACTTTCCTCGGGCGACTGGCCCGAGAATTCGGCAGGGGGACCAACCTCGGCAGGGATGACCCCGGAAGGTGGGGGAGAAAGAGGGGACTCCGGGGCAATCGTGGGGAAGATCCCGGGGACATCCGCCTTTTGGGGGGTGTTGGGCTCGTCGAATTCCAGCTCGAAATCGGCCAGCTCCTCGACTGCGACTTGATCAAGCGGTGGTGGGCTGTCGGGGGCTTGAGCCTCTTGTCTAAGTTGTTCCAAGGAGTAGTCCACCCGAAGGGTCAACGGGCCGATGGAGAATTCCGTCTGGGGTGGTAGCGGGGCGTCGACAACCCTTTTGCCGCCGACAAAAACACCATTGAGGGATCCGAGATCCCTCACACGGAGCATGCCGTTGACGATATACAGCTCGCAGTGGCGGCGGCTGACCATGGGATGGGTGACGACCAGGCCGGCTTGCCGACTGCGGCCGATCGTCACCGGTACCTTCACGCGAACTTGTCGTCGGTCTGCCTTTCCGCCGACGACAGTCAGGATCACGTGCATGGGTCCTTCCCCTGGAAAATCCACAGAAATTCGGATGGCAAGCCCTGGTCAGGTCCCCAAATCCGGCAAAGAGGCAAAGTTGGCCAGTGGGGTAAGCCTCCCTCCTCTTGAATCGTATCTTCCCCTGTCCTCAGCCGCAAGCACAAGTTTATACCGCCCTTTCTGCGGCAGAAGAGCTCTCGTGGGACATTCCGTGGCCAAAGTGCAAGCAATCGGGCCGGGGGAACTTTCCGGCAGAGTCCGGGTGGAAAGTTCCCTCCGGAAAAAGCAACTCGCGTGTCGGGAAAACCGGTAGACCGCGTGGATCGAAGACGGCCTTTTGTTCCCCTAGGAGCTGGGTGGAAGAGGTCGGGCCAATGCCGAGGAAATGTGGTCGGTTCTGAAGTGCCGGCGGGAAAACTCGCAAATGGGTCCCTCACTTCGGCCCAAGAGATGCTCAGACCCGGGGCCGGTCAAGCGAACCGGGAAACGTTCTGCAAGCTTTAACCCATGGGTATCTAGGAGCATCTGTTCCCATACCTATCACCAGGCGGTTGAATTTGGGCCAAGGGGGAATGTATTCTGCTGTACACTTTGGTGACTGAGCCTTTTTACACTGGCCAAGGAATGGCGGGAAAAGATCGGAAGAAGAGGAGTTGAGCTCGGCCCTCGGCCAGGCGGGTGTGCGAACCTTTTCGGGATAAAACTTCCTCGGGGAGCAAAGGGCACACTTCCCCTTGCTTGTGAGCTGGTGCTTTTTGGGGCTGATATCCCCTTGGCAAGCGATTTTGGAGGTGAGAATTCATGGAGCAATATCTGCAGGAGTATACGACGGTATCGGAACATCCGCTCCGGGTGGACCGACGAGCGGGAATTATCCGGGATGTGAAGCTGCTTGGACTTCGATCGCGAAATGGCCGGGTTTATCGGCCGGAGGCCCTGCGGGAAGCTGTGCCTCTTTACGAAGGGGCAAAGGTCAATGTGAACCATCCCGCGGGACATCCTGCGGGGGTTCGCGACTACCGGGATCGGCTGGGGATGATCCGGCAGGTACGGTACGAAGAAAATCGGGGTCTGTTTGGGGATCTGGTGTACAACCCGAAGCATAGCTTGGCAGAGCAGCTGGCTTGGGATGCGGAACATCTGCCGGGGAATGTGGGGCTGTCGCACAATGTGCTGGCCCGGATCGGGAAGGATGGACCGCAAACTGTGGTCGAGGCCATATTGCAGGTTTATAGCGTGGATTTGGTCGCGGATCCGGCAACGACGTCGGGACTTTTTGAGGGGGTTTCAGGATCGGCGGGGACATTTCCCAGGCAAGAACGCGACCCGCTCAGCACCGTTCCCAGAACACCGACGATCGAGGATGGTACCAGCAAGGGGTATTCCTGGGAGTGCCTGACGGTGGAGGTCCTCCGGGAGAAGAGGCCGGATCTTGTGGAGGCCATTTGCCGGCCGGCTCGACATGCCCAGGAGGCTGCCGAGGCCCAACTGCAGCAGTTGCGGCAAGAGCTGGGTAAGGCAGAACGGACGATTCTTATCTTGCGGACCCTTGCCGAGTTTGGTCTTCCTCTGCCGGGAAGCAGTGGCTGGGATGATCGGCTTTTGGGAGGGGCCTTTCTGGAAAGTCTTTACGCGGCGGGGGATGAGGCGACGGTGCGGCGGCTGGTGGGGGAGCGGGCCGAGTTTCTGGCCCAGCAGCTACCCAGTGGACTAGTGCGAACACCCCGATCGCGAATCGGCTTTGGATACCGCTCGGCACAACAAGAACTTCAGGAATTCCTCGAGGCCATTCGGGTGGAGTCCTAGCGGCACGGATGGGAGGAATCGCCCCGGGGTTACGTAGCTCGGCTGTTGTGGGGAATAAGCCTTCCAAATATGGGGCCTGGTTTGACGGCCGAGAGGAAACCGAGTCTGTGTTTTTTATCGAAGTATAGTGTACGGAATGTCATAACCCACCAGGGCCGAGGTTTTGGAAAGCATTTCCGCGTTTCCCGAAAGCCCCGTGGGGCTAGGTGGTGTGGAAAGTGGCAGGGTGTTGAGGCAGAGATCTTTCCTGAGAAGGAGGGCAAGCTGTGGTAAATCAGATGCGATGGCGGTATGGGGACCCTTCGTCGGTGGTGGCGGCTGCAGATTCGGCCAGTGCAATTGAGATCGGCGATTTGCTCTGGCTGGATGGTCAGCTAGCCAAGCCAGCGGCAAGGTACAGTCCGGCGGGTAACCCCCAGCAAACCCGCCAGGGATTTGCGGGAAAATTCCTGGGGGTGGCCATGCAGCAGAACCCTGCGGGGGAAGGTGGACCTATTCGGGTGGCTACTACCGGGGTGTTCGAGTTTGATTGTGTGAGTTCGACCTTTGAGCTCGGAGATTGGGTAGGGGTAGCCATCGACGAGCAAAGTGGAAGGCCCTTGTCCCAAAAGGTGGTGAAAGTTACCACTGCCGCGGAGGCGATCGGGCGGGTGGCCAAACGAGCACCGCAAGCAACGGAGAAAGTCCTTGTGGACATTTGTTCCACGGTGATGAAAGGCGGTGTTGCCGGGACCACAGCGTAAGGGGTTCGGAGGAGGATCTTCCGAAAGTTGACGGGCAATTCCGCAGGTTTGCAATCCGGGGTGGTAAGCTTTTCGAAGGTCAAGAGTTTTTGGTGAGTGGACATTAGTTGAGTTGTGGGCATTCTTAACCGGCAGAAAAAGGGGCAAGAGGATGGCTGGCATTAACTATCGGGAACTTCGTCGGCGGTTTGAGCTGGATGGGGCTTCGGCCACCGTGCGGCATCTGCGGGAGGCCTTGCGGGCGGGAGAACTTCGGCCGGAAGACTTTTCCCTGCGGGAACTTGCCGAGGCTTTGGTGCCGGATGGCCGGGAGTGGGTCCGAACCCTGGATCCCCGCGGGGGGAGCTCCTTGAGCGAATCGTACGAAGGGGTAGATGTGACGGCTTTTCTCCAGGTAACAGGGCAAATTGTCTACACCAAGATTCTGGAGGCCTACCGTAGCGAGGCGTTTGTGCTTTCCCGCTTGGTGCAGACCATTCCCACACGGCTGGACGGCGAGCGAATACCCGGGGTAGGTCGGCTGGGCGATGTGGCGGCCGAGGTCCATCCGGGTATGCCTTATCCCCACGTGGGCCTGGGGGAAGATTACATCGAAACTCCTTCCACCACCAAGCATGGGCTGATCGTGCCCATCACGCGAGAGGCGATCTTCTTCGATCGAACTGGCTTGGTGCTCCGCCGAGCTGCCGAAGTGGGCCAAATCCTCGGGCTTTCCAAAGAAAAGCGGATTATCGACACGGTGATCGGTGCGGTGGAAAGCTACCGGTGGAATGGGCGAAGTTACCGGACTTACTACCAAGCAAGCGATTCCGGGCCGTGGGTGAACGCCCTGGCGGGTAACGAGCTTGTAGACTGGACAAGTGTAGACCGGGCGGAAGCTCTCTTTGCCGAGATGCTCGATCCGGCCACGGGGGAACCGATCCTGGTGGAGGCCACCACGGTGCTGGTAACCCCGGCCTATCGGCAGGCGGCTCGGAGGATCTTTTTCGGGCATGAGCTTGCCGTTCAAACTTCGGCCGGTACCATCCACACCGGCAATATCCTCTCTTCGTACCGGGTGTTTGAAAGCCGGCTGCTCTACCGGCGGATCCTTGCCAGCGGCATTCCCGCAGAACAAGCCCGCAAGTGGTGGTTTATCGGCGACTTTAGCAAGGCTTTTGCCTACATGGAAAACTGGCCTATCACGGTGACCCAATCTCCCCCGGGTAGCGAGGCGGAGTTTACGCAGGATATCCTCGTCCGTTTCAAGGCAAGCGAACGCGGTACTCCGGCAGTGCTCGATCCTCGGTATGTGGTCCGTTGCACCGGGTAGGAGCCCGGAGGCCGGTGCTTGAGCGGCCGGGAGGTGATCCGGGATGGTCTAGTCCTCCTTAAGCCAGTGGCTAGAGGATAAGGTCGGCGTTTTTTAGGAGTCTTGTGGTGTACATATAATCACACACACAGCAGATGCCGGGGCATAGGATCCGGTCCTTCCCCGAGGAGACTTTCCGGAGGAATTTTCCGATGAGCCAGTGGCTAATCGATTTTCCGCCGCAAGCGGCCCAGTTGCCGGAGCAAAATCCGGCCTGGTGTGATGTCCGGGGTGATTGGCCGGTGGTGGTCTTCGAAGCCGGCAGTGAGCGGTCCGTCCATTTTTCCTCCACGGTTCCGCCTGAGTATCGCGGCCAAAACCTGGAAGTGACGGTGCTGGCCGCCTTTTCCGGAGATACCCAGGTCTCTCACCAGGCGGAGCTGGAGGTGGCCTTTGAGCGGGTGTCGGCCGAGGGCGGGAATGTACGGGTTCCTCAATGGGGTCCCGGCCGGCCGCTCCGTCTTGCTGTCCCCAGCGAGGAGGGCAAGGTAGTAGCGGGAACTGCGGTGTTCAGCAATTCGGAGGTTGGTTCCCTCCGCGGGGGCGAGCTTTTCCGCCTGCGGCTTCGCTTGCGGGCAAGTGGGAGCAATTTCGTCGGCCGCCTGGAGCTGGTCCGGGTGACTGTCCGGCCGGCAAATTGACCGGGTTGGTAGACGATTAGTCCTTCGATCGCCGAGGGAGTGGTCCAAAGACCCATTCGCTGGTGGCTCGTTTCGAAAAGCTTTTGCTACTTGGTTCGCATTAGGCAGACGGGCAAAGGATGATGCTGGCAGGGTAACGACGTAGGGGAGCCCATGGGGAAACCGGTTCGGGCAGGTAATTGGTTCGGGCAGGTGGGTGAGGAATGGCCAGAGTTTTTGACCGGAGAGGGTTCCAATATCTGGAAAGCTCCAGCACGGGGGGAATCCTTGGGCCCCCGTTTTGGGTTGCGTTGTGGTTCCGGGTGGACGAGTGGTGGGGCGAGCAAGCCCTCTTTTTCCTCGGCAGTCGACAAACGCTCCATTCCTACTATGCCGTGGTGGCGAAAGGCGACGGGTCGATTGCTGCGGTAAGTGTGGGGCCGGGGGATGGCCCTGGAAAAGCCCGGCTTGCCGGCCCGCTGGAGGGAGGTCGGTGGTATCCTGCAGTTAGTTGTTGGCCGAGTACCCAGCGAAGGTCGATCCATCTTCCCTTAGGGGAGGCCGTCCACGAAGGCCGGGTGGCGGTCCCCTATGTGGATCGGGTGGCAGTGGGAAGATTTTCCACGGCTTTGCCCAGCGGGTATCTGACAGGAGCGGTGGCTCGGGTATGTGTGGGAGTGGGAACTCCGACGACCGGACAAATCGAAGCGATTTTGCGGGGTGTGGACCCGCGGCTTGTGTTTCGGCCGGGCATGCTGCGGATATTCCTGGCTCTTTCCGGCAGTGATCACGACGTGCTAGGAAGAGCCAACTTCATTGCCGGCGGGATGCCCGGTTGGGATAAAGCCCCACTTCTTGTGAGCCCTTGTGGGGGAAAAGTGATGAGTGGTTCCGGCATCAGGGTCGGGCAATCGGTTTGGGGCTCGACCAAAGCCGGTCAAGTCTTCGTGCCCCAGGCCCTTGCAGGTCAGGTGGCAGTTCCCGGAGCCCAACAGGGAATAATGTGGGGATGATTCCTTTGGCGAGAGGGAATGAAACATGACCTCGCGAATGCCCCAGGCCCACGACATTTGCGGGACCGTTTACCGGCGGGGCACCGCTTTGCTCCTTGCCCGGGTGGTGGCCGAGGATGGTCATCCGATCACCCCTGGGGAGATTGCTTCCGCGGAGTATAGCATCTTCGAGGTTGATCCGGAGGATCCGGAAAGTCGTCGGCCTATTGCCGGGCATACGGCCCGGGGTGTAGCTGTGGGTGGCCTCATTACCGATTCCCTTCGAACCGATTTCCCCTGGGATGTAGACCAGACGGGATACAACTTCCGGCATGTGCTGGATGTGTCGGAAGATCCTGCCTTTCCGGCGGCCGGTCGGCACTACCTGGTGGAGTTTAGCCTCCGACCGGTGGAGGGGCAAATCATCCTCGTGCGTTTTCGGCTTTATGCGATTTAAAAGGCCGCCAGATGTGAACAGATATTCCCATGGGTCCATGGATAAAGAGCAACACCCAAGAGGCGGAATCCGAACCCGAGGTTTCACTCCGGGCCACTCGACCGGGATAAAGGGAAATGGGTAGAACCTGTGTTGAGATTGGGCAGTGGAGGGAAAAGCGGTGGTAGATGATCGCGAAAAACTGCGGAAAATCCGAAGCCAGGTGTTGGCCCTTATCGAAGAAGTGACGGCTCGACCGCGGCCGGCCTACGAGTTGGATGGTCAGCAAGTGGCTTGGGACCAGTATTTGGCCGAGCTACGGGCCATGCTCGACTGGTGCGACCGGAAACTTGCAGCTATGGAACCTTGGGAAAGCCACACGCAGGCATACACCTGATCGAGTCCGCTTTTTTGAGCGTGAGACCACCGTTTGGCATGTCAACCCTGGGGTAGGAGTTTGCATCGGAGAAAGATGGACCAAGGGGCGGATTTCCTGCGGGTTTCCCCGTAAGTGGGAAAGCGGAGGCTTCTGATGCAACAAGCGAATTTTGGGGCAGATCTTTGGGAGATTCTGGACGGTGGGGAGACGATTCTCTACCGGCGGGCTGGGAGTGCGGAAGAGCGACGGATCGAGGGGGCATTGCGGCGGCCGGCTAAAGCTTCGCGAGGCAGTGCCGCCGATGTCGCCGGTACCGCCGATCTCCTTTGGCATGTTCCTGCCCAGGAGGGTTGGCACCCTTCTCCTGGTGATCATATTATCAGTCGTGAAGGGCGGCGGTGGACCGTGCTGAAGGCGGAGCTTTTGGCGGGCGAACACCGCTGGCGACTGACCACCCGCGATCTTGCCGCTGCTTATGGACTTCGGCGTCATGTGACTGTGGAAACTCTTCTTCCTTACCAACGGCCGGATGGCACACCCGCCGGTCGCTGGCGGGTGTGGAAAAGCGGCATCCGAGCTGCCGTCCAACGGTGGGAAGCTCATCTGGGCAGAAACCATCGCCCAAGTTATGAAAGGCGGTATCGGATTGTTCTGGAAGAATGTCCACCGACCGATTCCCGGCTCCGTCTGCGGACTGCATCGGGCAAGATCCTTGCGGTGCTTTCCGTGCAACCGCCTAGTCGGGCAGACGAGCTAACCACCGTGGAGGCTGTCCAACTGGATTAGGACCGCAGCACCGCCGGAGCGGAGGGCTCTTGCCCGCCTGCATTCTGAAGAAGGACAAGCTTTTTGTCGATCGGCAAAAGCGGGCAGTCCTTCCTGGCCCAGTCCTCGGGAAATTGCCCACTAGGGAGGAGAGGAACCCCGGCCTTGCCAATCGCAAACTGTCTGAGCCGTTAGAGCCTTCCCCGGGATTTCCTTGCAATGTACGGACCGTTGCCAGGGATCATGTTTGGCAATTCACGAGGGAGGGCATGGAGATTACCCCCCACCGTTTCGTCAAGACCAAAGAGGGAAGCTTCGTTTGTCCGTAAAAGTTCCTGTGGTCTTCAACTCTCCTTTGGGTGAGGCTTTTCCCGGTGTACGCAGTTCTCTGCAGCATTTACCGCGAGTGGCAAAAACGCAGGGAATTAACCCGGCTGATGCCAGCCGATCGTGTGTGGGTTGGGCAAGCGGGTTGTCCGCCGCCTTTTGCTCTCATCTTGGGCGGCACAGAAAGCGTCTACCGTCGGACCACTCACGGCTATCTGTGCAAAGGCGGTGTGAGCATCCTGCTAGCCGGTGAAGAGCTCGGCCGGGTGGAGGAACTGGCGGAGGTTGTCCGCCGGCACTTCGATGGCTGGCGAGGGTCGCTTGGGTCCCAGGCTATGTTGCTTGGCCTTTGCCTGAGGCGAACCCAACTTCGCTGCACCGAAGAGGGCACTTGGGAAACGGAGCTTGATTTCTCTGCCGTTATCTTTTATCCGGTGGTGGGTCCTCCTGCTCAAGAAGGATAAAAGGCCATGACACTCCGGCTGCGAGGGCACTTTCTCCTTGAGATTTATTACCACTGGCGGCAGCAACCCCATTTGGCTTCTTTAGTGGACAGTGGTACCCTGCGATTTTGGCAACCGCTTGGGCCCACTTCGCGGGAAGGGGTGTGGGTTCAGGAAGGAATGACCCTTTCCCCGGGTACAACCTGGCGAGTGGAGCTTGACCTTTTGCCCCGAGAGGTCTTTGGCCGGCTGATTTACCTTGGTTTCCATCGGCTCAAACTTTTGTGGCTTGTCAACCGGGCGGAAAGCGAGGGACTGCTGCAATTTGGCCCGGCTTCCCAAGAAGGTTGGATAGGACCGTGGAATGCTCAAACCAAGATCCTCCTGCCCCCGGGAAACCCGTTCTTTTGGAGCTTCCTGCCGAATGGTTGGCCGGTCACCACCGCGGAGCTGGCGGTCGAATTTACAGCCCTCGAGGGACCAGCCCGCTTTGATTTATTACTCCTTGGAGATCTTCACGAACTGCCTGGCTCCGGACCGGGGGATTCTTCTGGCGGTTCGTCCGATGCCTCAGAGTCTTCTTCCTCTTCGGTGTCCGACAGTTCTAGCTCCGAATCCTCCGAAGGGGGTGAATCCTCCGAAGACAGCGGTTCCTCCGAGTGGTCTTCCGAGGATTCTTCCGATTCGAGTTATTCCAGTTACGACGACAGCTCCTGGTCTTAACCCGTGCTCGCATTGGGGCAAGATCCTTACCGAGGGACGGGATGAACACTTGAGAGAAAAAGCCGGTTATCGTTTGTACAGAGGGAACTCTCGTAGGCGATGATCGAATACCTGGAACTTGCTGGTTCGCCGGTGGAGGAGTTTTCCGCGGAGGGCTTTCGGGCCCGACGGTTCTTCCTTGTTCCTTGGGAAAAACGGACGGCCTTTGCGGAGGGAGTTCTCGGCCAAGGGGAGAACTCGGAGCTACTGCCGCTTTTTAGCTATCCCGGCCGACCGGATGTGCTGGCGGTTGCAGTCCGCATTACCCCAGATGACGCGGAGGGCGTGCGGCCTGTTCCGGAGGACCGTCGGCCCGGTTGGTTAGCCAGTTATCCCGGATCGTTTGCCCGAGTGGAGGTCCAGTATGAACTTCCCCGCGGGGAAGAAGTCACACAAATCCCAGCCCTATTTGCCGACGAGCGGATTAGCCATCGGATTCGCACGCAGGTGGTCGAGTATCCTCTTCCGCCTTCCGGATGGGTCTGGGAGGCCGAGCCGGGTGATCCCCTCCCTTCCGATTTGCCCCTCGTTTTGACTATTCCCCTTACGGAACATGTGTTAACTCTCCGGACGGTCCTCCAGCCCGATTGGCAGACCCTTGCCGATTTGCAGGGGAAAGTCAATGCACACAACTTCCTTGCTCGGCCGGCGGAGACACTCCTATTTCTCGGGGTGACCGCAAGCAAACTTTATCGAGGCAGCCTTGAGGCCGGTCCTTCACCCTTTGCTTGGGAGTTACGACTAACCTTCCTCGAACGGGCGATCAAACAGGGCGGAAGAATTTTGGGCTGGAATCACCGTTTCCGGCCGGATACCGGCACTTGGGATCGCCCGCTGGCCGGCGGCCATCCCCTGTACGAACTGGCCGATTTTCAGGTCCTTCTGGACCAAGCCGATTGATCGGCCAGGAATTGCCCTTGGCCCTCCTGCGATTGCCCCGGCTCCTTCGATTTGTCCACCCCTTTTCCTGGGGAAAAACAACTTGGATCCGGTTTTGGCCGGTTGCCTATTTTTCCGTTTTGTTGTCTCCATGACCCGCGAAATCTCCCCATGGCACATACCTGGCCACATGTTTATGTATTTGGTGCTCCTTCCGCTGTGGGTGGTGCCGGAACGGAACTTTGGCATACCTTGCGGCTTTGGCGGCAGATGGACCTTCCCGTCTCCTGCATCCCAACTTGGCAGATTTCCCCCTACTGGTGCGAACGTCTTCAAGCGATTGGCTGTCGAGTTTTACCCTTAACCCCGGAGGAGATTCCTTCCTACCGCCCCTTGCGGGAAGGGGTTGCTATCGCCTTTTGCAATCGGGCTTTTCTCGAGCTTGCTCCGCAGCTCCGCCGGTGCAGGATTCCCCTGGTTTGGGTCGGCTGCATGAACTGGCTCTTTTCTGCCGAAATTCGCTTTTACCGCCGCTTTGGGCCGATGGATGCTTATGTGTTCCAAAGCCGCTATCAGATGCGGACCTTATTGCCCCAGCTTGCCCCATGGGGTGTGTCTCGGCAGCAAGCGTATCTCATTCGGGGTGCTTTCTTTGTAGATGAGTTTCCGTACAGATATCGGCCGCGTTTGGCTAACGAACCGCTTGTCCTTGGCCGACTGTGCCGGGCATCCCCCGACAAATTCCCACAAAACTTTTGGAACCTGGTAGGCAGCGTGGCCCGTCCCATCCGCCTCCGGGTCATGGGCTGGAGTCCGCAGCTTACCCGTCGCTTTGGTCCTCCGCCTGCTTGGGCTGAAGTCTTCCCCCCGGGGACGATGCCCGCTGCCGATTTCTTGGCTTCTCTCCATGTGCTGATTGCCCCCACGGGAAAAGCGGTAGAAAATTGGCCGCGGATCGGCTTGGAGGCCATCTCCGCCGGTGTGCCCGTGGTTGCCCCTGCCTCCGGGGGTTGGCCGGAGATGCTCCGCCACGGTGAAACCGGCCTCCTTTTCCGCTCGGAGGAAGAATTTTGCTCCCACCTCCGCCTGCTTTACGACGACGATTCCCTCCGGCAGAAGTTAGCCCAAGCCGCCCACCACTATCTCTTGGAACACTTCGCCAACCCCACCCTCCTTACCCCCACCTGGCACCGGCTGTTCCAACAGATCTCCTCCGCCCGCAACTAGTCCTTGGACGAAGCACCCCGTTTTTTGAGCTAGCCACGGAAAGGGAAAAGATATGCTTTGAGGATTCATTGCTTTGGTACTTTCCGTCCGATATATTGCGAATTCAAAAACCTACCCGATTTGCGAGGTTCCTGCTGCTCCCTGTCGAACTCCGAAGGGAGACCGTGGCCGCAACTTACGCGGCCTCTCATTCGGAGGCCGAGCAGCTATACAATCGGGATCAAGCCGACGATTAACCGTAGTGATCTTTTGCACACATATAGCCGCGGCTTGTCCTAGGAAGATTCCAGCCGTAGGGAGAAAAAAAGAGATGCAGCTTGGCACAGGAAAAGGCACTTATCTCTCAGCACCGTTAGCAAACCTCTGTATCCTTTCCCGAGCTTTTCCCCTTTTAGGAGCAGGCCTGTTGGGGTTGGTAATGTCATCCAGTCTGGCGGGGCAACCTGGGCTGGAGTTGCCGGGGTTTCGGCCGGGGGAAACCACGGGATTGGAAAAATTGGTTCTCCCGGAGAAAAACTTCCCACCGGATTGGCTTGCGGACCTTACCCGCCGGGGTAGTCCCCAGTGGTACGAAGGGGAGGAACTCCGCTGGATCGGTCTGCCGGTGGGTGGGATCTGTGCCGGCCAACTCTATCTGGGAGGGGATGGCCGACTGTGGCACTGGGATATCTTTAACCTCCCGCTTCACACGGGCCACCAGCTTTATGCCAAGCCGCCCGAGCCTTCTTCGCCCATCGAACAAGGCTTTGCCCTTTTGGTGGAAGGCCCGCAACCTCCGCAGATCCGTCCTTTGGATCGCCGCGGCTTTCGCCACATTCGCTTTCGAGGGGAGTATCCTATCGGCCTCGTAGAATACCGCGATCCGGATTGTCCCGTGGTGGTTCGGCTCGAGGCCTTTTCCCCCTTCATTCCCTTGGCAACCGAAGACTCGGCTTTACCCGTGACTGTCCTAGAGTTTATGGTGGAAAACTTGGAGGACCGACCGATTTCTTGTTCTCTTGCAGGCTGGCTTGAAAATCCGGTGGGCAAATTTTCCGGGGTGCCGAAGCCCGTTTCGCACAAAGTAGAAGAGCCGGGCCGATTCGTCGCCATCGAGCACACCTTCGAAAAGCCCAGCCCCGAGCGACCTCCGCAACCGGATATTCTCTTCGAGAACTTCGAAAGGCCCACCTATGATCCCTGGACGGTGGAAGGAACCGCCTTCGGCACTGGCCCTGTGCTTCGGAGCCACATTCCCTCTTATCAGGGCGAGGTGGGCGGAGAGGGCCTCCGCGTGGTCAATTCCCACGCCTCTGCCCCCGGCAACACGGTGGGAGAAAAGGACAGTCATACTGGCTCGCTTACGAGCCCGCCTTTCCGTATCGAGCGGGACTTTATCCACCTTTATGTTGGGGGCGGAGCCCATGCCGACCGAACGTGTGTTCAGCTTTTGGTCGACGACCAGGTGGTGGCTTCTCTGACCGGTTCCAACGACAACCGGATGCGGCTCCGGAGTTTTTCCACCCGGTCTTGGCTCGGGAAAACCGCCCGGATCCGTATTCTGGATCTCCACTCCGGCGGTTGGGGAAATATCGGGGTGGATCACATTGTCTTTAGCGACCGACCGTTGGAGGCCCCTCCGGATGAAGGCTCGATGATGCTCGGCCTGTTAGAACCGGAGAGTGTCTCGGCGGTAAAGCTTTGGCCGTGCTTGCCGGAGGGTCCCTTGCCAGAACTTTTGTCTTCTCTGCCTAAGGAGGGGAGCTCGGAGGGCATTCCGTCCGGCGGTCGGCCGCAAGGGGCTCTCCTCGCCCAGCTTGATCTGCCTGCGGGTGGTTCCCGGAAGGCGGTCTTTGCCATTGCTTGGTACTTTCCTAATCTTCGCCTCGAGGGATTGCCCCCGGGCCGATTCTACGGCCGGCGATTTTCCTCCGCCCGCGAGGTTCTGGCCTACCTTGCTCGGGAATATGCCCGACTTGCAAGCCAGACCCGGCTTTGGCGAGATACCTGGTACCAGTCCACTCTGCCCTATTGGTTCCTAGATCGGACGTTTCTTAATACCTCGATCCTGGCTACTTCCACCTGTCATTGGCTAAGTAACGGCCGGTTTTATGCTTGGGAAGGCGTAGGCTGTTGTCCCGGGACCTGTACCCATGTTTGGCTTTATGCCCAGGCGGTGGCCCGGCTTTTTCCCCAACTGGAACGCTCCCTGCGGGAGATGGTCGATTTTGGGGTGGCTTTTGATCCGGAGAGTGGGCGAATTCGATTCCGGGCCGAGCACAATAATCATTGGGCGGCTGATGGTCAGGCGGGCTGCATCCTCCGCACCTATCGCGAACATCTGATGAGTCCCAATGACGAGTTTCTCCGTCGGCTTTGGCCGCGGGTGGTTCAGGCCCTGCGTTTCCTTGCTAGCCGGGATGCCGACGGCGACGGCATCCTCGACGGTCCTCAGCACAACACGCTGGATGCCGACTGGTTCGGCCAAAGCCCTTGGTTAAGTAGCATGTACTTGGCTGCCCTCCGTGCTGGCGAGGAGATGGCCTTTCGCATGGACGATCCGACTTTTGCCCAGTGGTGCCGGGAACGATTCCTCATCGGGAAAAAATCGGTCGACACACGACTTTTCAACGGTGAATTTTACGTTCACATCCCCGATCCAGCCCATCCCGATGCCATCGGGTCCTACAATGGCTGCCACATCGATCAAGTCCTTGGACAGGCGTGGGCCTTCCAGGTTGGGTTAGGACGCATCCTCGATGCCGATCAGGTCCGCTCGGCCCTCCGGTCGCTTTGGCGGTATAACGTGACCCCTGATGTCGGGCCTTATCGGCAGGCCTTTCCTCAAGGCCGCTGGTTTGCCCTTCCCGGAGAAGGTGGTGTCCTGATGTGTACCTGGCCATATGCTCCCGTCTACCGCGTGCAAAAAGGGTTCGATGCCTATTTCAACGAGTGTATGAACGGTTTCGAGTATTTCCTGGCAAGCCATATGATTGCCGAAGGAATGGTCCAGGAAGGGCTGGCCATCACCCGATTGGTCCACGACCGCTACCACCCGACTCGCCGCAACCCCTATAACGAAATCGAATGCGGGGCCCATTATGCCCGGAGCATGGCCAGCTATGCGGTCTTTCTGGCCGTCTGTGGCTTCCATCATGATGGACCTCGGGGCTTTTTGGCGTTTGCCCCACGGCTGAGCCCGGAGAACTTCCGTGCTGCTTTCACCGCGGCCGAAGGCTGGGGATCATTCGCCCAGCAATTTAGCGGGGAACGCTTCACCGCTCAGCTTGAGCTTCGCTGGGGTCAGCTTCGGCTACAAATGCTGCAGCTTGAGATACCCCCCGGCTGGACCCCCACCCGACTGGAGATCGCTTTGCGTTCTCAAGGCTCGGGAACTAATCCGGGAGAAGTTCTTCGTGCTCTTCCCGCCCAATTCCACGTGGATAGAGGCCAGGTTCGGATCGAGTTCCCGGAACCAATCGACCTGGAGGCCGGCCAATCGCTGGAGCTCCTCCTGACCCAAAACGGCTAATTGCCGCTAGAGTGGTCCACACCGCAAGAGTGGATGTCCCCGGTTGACGGGTCCTGGATCTAAGACCAGGTCTTAGTACTCCTGCCCTGTTGTGCCACTTGGTGCCGAGTCTTTTCTGCTAGTATCCCTGCCCTTCAAAGAATCGATTGTTGGTAACAAGCACGGCTAGCACCAAAGAGCGAGGGTCATTTTCGGGGCTCCTGGCAATTGCCAAACCCAGTCGCCGTAGAGGCAGGCACCCCGGATCCAGGGTTCACTTTTTTTAAGTTCATTCAGGTGTTCCAAGAACCGCATAAAGAGGGCGATGATTTCCCACTTTGTCAGCCCTTTTCTGCGGTGCGGATCATAACGGTAAGCTCGAAAATTTCTGTGACCGCCTCCAAGAACTGGGGAGTTTCCGGTTCTTGCTGATTGTCGATCGCTGGCAGAAGCGAAACGATATCGGCCGGGTGATGAATGATTTTGCGATAGAGGATAAGCACCTCGCCCCAGACAATGCGGCGGCCGTCGAAGTAGCGAAAGAGGGCCCCACTCTGTTTCAACCGCCAACGGCGGTACCATCGTCTAAGCATAGTATGAGCCTCAATAGCCAGGGAACTCAAAGGGTCGGGTAGGCGGGCCCGCTACTGTAAGCTTAAAAGGATGATTTCGAAGGATTGAGTCAACAAAAAGACTAGGCCAGAAGGTGACTTAACGGGCGGGCAAAGGCGTCACTTAGGCGAAGATTATTGCGTCATCACCTTCTTCGTCCCCATCAGGAATTGGCCCGAGAAATAGCCGCTGGGCTCTATTGAAAAGCCTCCTAACCTTATCAGACAACGAATCGAGGGCTTTTACTTGTTGGTATTGTTCCGGGGTTAAAATGAGTACACTTCGAAATATTCCACGAAGCATCTTGGCCATCCATTGCCGCTGTCCCGAGCAAGACGGCTCAATCTCCCAGAACCAAGGTTTTTCGCTGAAAAAGCCCATTTCTTCGTAGTACTCTTTCCGGCCGGAATATTCGATGAATGGCCAATTACGAATGATCGGCTTTCCCTCCGTTTCTCTTTCAGCTTGCAGATAAATAACTCGCCTCTTGGGGTAAAGGGCCCCGAAGAGGTCACTTATTTCATCCAAAACCCCAAGCTGCTCGGCGGTAAGCCGGGTGCTACGCTGCTCAGCCGTCTTCCCCGGCAAACCAGCCTCTGTTGCCTTTCGGTCTCTCTCATAAATCTCTTGTTCTTCCGGAGAAAGCGGAAAAATAGCCGCCCGGAGTTTTTTCAGCTCTTTGCGGATCCGCTTTACTTCCTTTTCTTGTTCCGGGGTGAATCCCATAGGTTATCCTTGCTGACTGCCTCGTTGCCGAGCAATGTAACTCAAGGGCCTCTCGATGAAGTCTACCAATGTTCCTTAGTCTTGTATTTACTTGGGTGCGAATCCTCTTGGGTACCCTGGCCAAGATACGGTCGTAGATATTGCCACCTTCGTCCGATCGTCGTCTTCGGTGTTCCCTATAAAGTCAAGAATAGCCGGGGAGACTTGCAAAATCCCCTCTGGGCGGTACCTACCAAATCGGTCGGTCCGACAGCCCAAATCCTCACCGGGCACACAAAGGACGAACTCCCAATGGGTACGATGGATAGCAGCCGTCCAGCCAGCTAGTTCTCTTCTGTCAGTCTCTGGTTCCTGTTCTCGTAACGTTTTGAGAAATTCCTCGAAGGATGCCACCGCATGTTCTACTCGGGCTTCAGCCTGCACCCGGGGTGGGTCCCCGATTTTTGTACCAGCTGCTATGAGAGTTTTGGTTGGGAAACAACTGAAGGACTGTCCTTTGGGATTCCGCAAGGATTTTCCTCGGGGATTGGGGTGTTCGGGTGAGGGCTGAGCGGAGGGAAGCCCGAAGCCGCTGGGCACGAACGTCCTCAAGGCGTTGCTCGGTGCGGCAAACTCCGCGGGGCTCTGGTACCCCAAGGGGATGTGGGAACGGCGACACTTGTAGTAGAACCGTTCTCCCGTCCCAAAGGCACGAGCCTAAATCTATTACGCCTAGATACCGCGACTATGAGTAACAGATTCCAGCTACAGGGCTGAATGCCGGGACTACGAGTAATAGATTCCGGTTGCAGGAGTTATGCTAGCACAAACGATTGGAGAGCAAGGGGCACGAAAGTGATGTATAGCTAAATGAGATGAGCAAACTCTTGCTGGGGCGGAAGCTAATCCTCAAGCCGGCTGCAGAACGATTCCACCTAGCCATTTTCCCGAGGGCTGGCTGGCCTTGCGTTGAGTTGGCGTTACATCTGCGAGATGAGGCGGAGGCAAAAGTCGCGGACCTTGGCGGGGTCGACGTGAGGGTTGATCTTTTTTGCCTGGCCTACTAGGCCGCCTACAGCTTTGATTTTGCCGGCCTTTACATCGGCAACGGTTTTGGGATTTTCTGCAACTAGTTGACGGCACAGAGCTTCGATCTCTTCGTCGGGGACCTCCACAAAACCTAGGGCCGCCACTGCTCCTGAGGCGGACTCACCGGTGGCGAGCATCCGGGCAAACACCTCCCGCCCTCGCCGGTGATCGAGCTTCCGGTCGCGGATCATGCAAAGAAGTTCGCCCAAGGCCTCGGCGGAGATGGGAAAAGCCTCAATGCCGATTTGCCTTTCGTTCAGCACGCGGAGGACTTCCTGCTGGACCCAGTTGGCCGCCAGTTTTCCTTCCCCGCAAATGCCAGCCAACCGTTCAAAGTAGTTCACAAACGCCCGACCTTGGCTGACGATGACGTCACTATCGTAAGGCGTGATGCCGTAGGTAGCCTCCAAACGCTCGCGGATCTGGGCGGGCAGTTCACCTAAACTTTGGCGAATGGCCTCGATCTCCTCATCCGTGACCACCACGGGGACTAAATCCGGCTCCGGGAAGTAGCGGTAATCACTCGACTCCTCTTTGGTGCGTTGTGGGCGGGTGATCTGGGCATCTTCGTCCCAACCACGGGTTTGCTTGGGAACATCCCCTAGGCGATGGCCCGTCTCGAGGAATTCCTGGTACTGCCGTTCTGCCTCGTAGGCAAGTGCCCGCTCCACCGCCCGGAAACTATTCATGTTCTTTACCTCGACAATGGGCGTGGGCACAGGACCGTCGTCAGTGAACACCCGGATATTAATGTTGGCATCCACCCGCAGGCTTCCCTCCTGCATGTTGCAGTCAGAAACCTCGAGGTAATTCAAAAGGAGTTTAAGCTCCTGGAGGAAAAGCTTTGCCTCTGCCGGACTTCGGATATCCGGCCGAGTGACGATTTCCAACAGTGGAGTGCCTGCCCTGTTGAGATCGATCCTGCTGTCGGCCTGGCCGGCACGTTCGTCGTGCATACTTTTGCCGGCATCTTCCTCCAGATGCACGCGGATAATGCCGATCCGGCGTTTGCCACCCTCGGCTTCCGGTGATCTTATGTCCAGATATCCGCCGCGGCTAAAGGGAAGATCGTACTGGCTGATTTGATAGTTCTTTGGCAAATCGGGATAGTAATAGTTTTTTCGATCCCACTTGGTGAAGCGAGCGATTTCGCAGCCCAGCGCGCAAGCCGTCTTTAACGCCAGCTGGAAGGCCTTCCGGTTCATCACCGGCAGAACCCCAGGCATTCCCACACAAATGGGACAGGTCTGGGTATTCGGCGGAGCACCAAAGCGGGTGCTGCATCCGCAGAAAAGTTTGCTTTCCGTCAGAAGTTGTACATGAACTTCAAGACCGATAATGATCTCGTAAGGTCGGGCCATGGGAGTTCCTTAAAACCCATTACCGACTGGGCCAAAAGCTTTTCTTGTCAGGGGTTTTCCCTTAGTGGTGTTCTGTTGTAAACGTGATCAACCCTTCGACTTTATCAGTTGCGAAGGGCCGATTCTGGGGAGAACTTCCAAGTTCTTAACCCGGGAATTTCCGTGCCAAGAATCCATGCCAAGAGCAATTACTCCGTGCATGGTTTGCTTCGAGTTAAATCGGGCGGTATTGGGCCAAAATGGCCGAGGGGTGGGCCACCGCTGTCCGTTCCCAGAGCCGGTACTGCCTTTGGAAACTACCACGTTGTCTGGCAAATCTGTAACGGCGGCCGACGCTTGTGCCAATCCGTCTCCTGCTGGAACCAATATCCTAGCTGAAGAAGGAGCGGCTCGGCAAAAGGCGGACCTTGGAGCTGCAGACCGATCGGAAGTCCCTCCCGACTAAACCCGCAGGGTAACGCTAAGGCACAAATTCCCGCCAGATTGGCCCCCACGGTGAAGGCATCGAAGAGGTACATGGCCAAGGGATCCTTGCTTTTTTCGCCAATCGGAAAAGCCGGAGTGGGTGTCACCGGCCCCAGGAGGGCGTGGACCTCCCGGAAGACTTCGTCGTAGTCGGTGCGGATCAAGCGGCGGACTTTTGCCGCCTGGAGGTAGTAGGCCTCGTAGTAGCCTGCACTAAGGGCATAGGTGCCGAGCATAATCCGCCGCTTGACCTCCGGGCCGAAACCTTCCGCCCGGGTTTTGCGATAGAGCCGGACGATCGGAGGATCGGGCTCTTCTGGAAGGGCTGCCAGGCCTTTTTCCGCCCAAAGGCGGCGTTCGGCCTCCAGTTCCTCGGCCATGGCCCGCTCATCCGTTCGGTACCCGTAATGGACCCCGTCATACCGGGCCAGATTACTGGAGGCTTCGCTAGGAGCAATGATGTAATAGCAGGCGACGGCCAAAGGATGGTGGGGTAAGCGGACTTCGACAATTTCCGCTCCGAGGTTTTGGAAGATTCGGGCCGCCTCGGTGATGGCCGCCGAAACCTCCGGATCTACCCCTTCGCCTAGCTGCTCCGCAAGAAGTCCTAAGCGGATCTTCGGGAGCGGCTGCCGAATCAACTGCCGATATGGCGGGACTTCCCCGGGGGCACTGGTGGCATCCAGGGGGTCATGCCCGGCCAATACTTCCAGGAGCAAGGCGAGATCTTCCGCAGTTCGGGCAATTGGGCCAATTTGATCCAAACTACTTGCATAAGCCACGAGGCCGAAGCGGCTCACCCGGCCGTAAGTGGGCTTTAAGCCCGCCACTCCGCAGAGAGCTGCCGGCTGGCGGATCGATCCGCCGGTGTCCGTTCCTAAGGCCAACGGAACCATCCGAGCAGCCACCGCTGCTGCCGAACCCCCGCTGGAACCCCCCGGCACCCGCGACAGATCCCAGGGGTTTCGCGTCGGCTGAAATGCAGAGTACTCGTTCGATCCCCCCATGCCGAATTCATCAAGGTTTGTTTTCCCGAAGAGAATAGCATCCGCAGATCGCAATCGGCTGACGGCAGTGGCATCATAAGGCGGTCGAAAAGAAGCCAAGATCCGCGAAGCACAACTTGTCACCTGTCCCTTAGTACAGATGTTATCCTTAATTGCCACGGGAAGGCCAGCAAGAATGCCAAGGTTTTCCCCCCGGCTACGGCGGGAATCGACAGCCGCAGCCTGAGCTCTGGCTCCTTCCGGATCCAGGCGGAGAAAAGCTCCGATTGCCTTATCGCACTGCTCCGTCCAGGAAAGAAAACTTTCGGTTATCTCGCCAGCCGCCACTTCGCCGGCTTCCAGTAACGAAAGAAGTTCCGCTGCACTCAGATCGGTAAGTTCCATGGCGGATCTTTGTGGGTTGATAGCTTACCCTGCGGTCGGCGAATCGAAGGGAAAGTTCTTCTTGCCGGACACTTACCTCGCCTGTCGGGATGGCGGGTTGAAGCCAAATCATGGAGTCCCGAGCACGGCCGGCACAAGGTAACACTCGCCGTCATGCTTTGGGGCGTTGGCCAGGACTTCATCCCGGGGGAGACTCGGCCGAAGCTCATCCTCCCGAAAGACGTTCACCAGTTCCAGCGGATGGGCCATCGGTTCCAAGGCCGAGGTGTCCACACTGCGGAGAATCTCCATGTAATCGAGAATCCGGCTAAGCTGGGAGGTCATCTCCTCGATTTCTTTTTCATCAAGGAGCAGCCGGGCCAAAAGGGCTACTTTGCGAACATCCTCGCGACTTATTGCCATAGGCACACCCCGCGGCAACATGGGAAAGCGATACCCCCGGCCGAAAGCTGGGGGCAAAAGAGTTCCCACCGGCTGGTGGCAAGTGATCATTTCATATCAAACAGGATGGCCCCTTGCGACCCACCGCCCGAGTTTCCGGGGGAAGGAGCTCGAATCAGTCGGGTTTTACTCGGCCACGAAGACTGCCGGGGTGGTATACTTCGGCCTATTCCCCCTTTAAATCAAAGCTAGAACATTGGATCGGGCAGAAAACTTACAATGCCATGCCCGCAAGATAAGAAGCCCCGACCTCCTGTCTGGTTTCGATAAAGCCCCACCTGTTCCCCATTAAACCGCGAAAACTTCCGGGTTTAAGTAAAATCGGGAGAACTCCCGGGGGACATCGGCACAGGGGTACTGAACCCCAGTAAAGCGGCAGTTCTGGAGGCAAAAGGCCCGCCCAGATCGCAGTAGGCGAAGTATCCTGCTCCAAAAACTGAAAATGGGCACCCCACTAGCAGCCCCGAAAGCATTTCCCCGCGGAACTGACCTCCGGAAGAATCTTCCAGATACCCACTTTCCGTAGCGAACTAGGACTTCTTCTTTTTTCGCTTTTTTTCTTCCTTGGCCATGAGTGCTTCCAAAGCAGCCTTTTCCGAGGCATCGAGGGGGGGCAATTTGAAGGGGGAAGTCCGCATGAGCTTGGCGACCGCCCCACTCCGGATACACTGCGTGCAAACGCGGAGCCGTTTGGGAGTTCCGTCGGCAGTGGTGACCCTCACCCGCTGCAAATTTGGTCGAAACTTCCGCCGGGTAATACCCGTGATCTTCGTACCCACACCGCCGAGGTACTTGGGCTTTCCACGCTTGGCGACTTGATTGCCCATGACGGGCTTTTTGCCACAGATATCACACGCCTGAGCCATGGGTGACTCCAAATTGCAACCTTGTGAAAGTTTCCTCGTGGAATATTATCCCCTTCCGAAATTCCCTTGCGATCCTTTGTCTTACGGTTAACCCTTCTTTTACTAAAGGATCTTTTGCTTTTCTCGGGCTATCGGCCTTCGGCAAAAAGACCTCCAAATTGAGCCGTTTCCTACCTTCTCGGAAAACTCATGCGGAACGCCGGCCCTTCCGCAGTGAGGTTATCCCGGAAATAAGTAGCCTGCTACGAGCGAACCCTCCCGGAAAACCTTGGGGCCGGATCCCCGAGCACGAAATTGTATCCGTTCTCGCTCATTATCGATGGGGGAATGTCTGTCTCTCCCGCCGCTTGTTCCAACCAGATGGGACCGACCGGGGTGTAGCATTTTCTTAGTCGGCAATCTTCCGGGAAGCAAAACGTTCCTTGGGTGCCGAGAGACGCCAGCTCACAAAACATTCAGAGACCCACTGATCGGCTCCGCGGAAGATTCCCCATTTAGGTGGTAGGCCTCTTCCGCACCCAGCACCCCCGAAACGCCCAGGTTACCCCTGCGGACGTTTTGGCGGAACTTTCAATTTTTGCACCCCTACGTCTTGGTTGCAAGGGAGCAACCGGCTCAATCGTGGCCGAAGGCATCAGCCAGCAAGAAGTATGCGGACGCTTGCTGCCAAGGTTTGCCCGACATGGGAGAGGAATCTTCCTCCCTTCAAATAACATTCCATTGATAGTCATTCTCGTACAAACAACATTCGATTGATAGTCATTCTCGTAAAGCTTCGCCCGGTGATGGTTGGTAATTAAGTTCTGCTGTCTCGGAAGCATCAGTCGGCTTAAAAACGACTAAGGGACAAGGGGATGTAGGCGAGGCTATTCGGGTGCCCCCAACCGCTTGCAGCGGACAGGGCCGGCCAAACTCCGTTCAGTAGGATGTCCAAACATCCCTATTTTGCTGATACTAGTGACCAAATTCCTCAGCCCACCCGATTCTAGGGCAATTGCTGGCCTTACCCGGATGGCTTTTTGCTGTGCGGAAGGAGTTCGCCGTTACTTCTTCAGCCCGTATGCGTGGGCTCCTGCAAAGCTAACGTTCGGGCAAGGAAACACGGGAGAGGGCGTAAATATTGCACCGCGGCCCTTGATGGGCGGAGTTTATCTGAGAGTTCCGAAAACTGTCTTCGGCCGGTTAGCCTGCGGACCGAAACCCGAATCTACTACCGGCTGATGTGCGAGGCAATGTCCACTAGTTTTATACTTCTGGTTATTCTCTCTGCTGGTGGTAACAAATATGCCCCCCGGCAGGTGTTGAAGTACCGGTTTGCAACCCCGGTTTTGCGGCCTGTTTAGCCGAAGTCGGCTTTTTACCTAGAGGGGAAGTTGGTACAGAATATTGCGGGGCACAATTTGCCGGTATCTTGCGGTGTGAGATGAGCACGGTCGAACAATCCCCCCTAATTGCTCCCATACCTAGCGGCTGGGTTTTTCCCTGATGGCGAAAAGTCGGTAAGCAAAGGATTAGCCCTTTGGGGGGTAAGGGTCTGAGCAAAGGTGGCGTTTGGCTCTCGGGAGGACAGCTCACCAGAAGATTGGTGATCTCGGTAAGTCGGCCCTCGGCATCTCTCCCCTCGGGGGGATCCTTGGTTTGTGGGATTACCTGCCTTGCAAATTGGGTTAACTTCCCAACTAGCGGATTCGATTGACTAGGAAGAGGGGACCTCTTGAGGTATCTGCGGCCGCAACAGCGGGGGAGTTATTCCACGCTTTGGCAAACCTACGGCCTGTACCCCGTTTTGGGTGTAGCAGCTCGAGGACTGGAATTTCCGTACTAGGTGTTTGTCGGGGCTTTCGAGCTGCTACCACCGGTTTTGCTAAAAGCTTAGCCGCAAGACACCCTAGGCCTTGGGGTACCCATCCATCCACCTTCAATTTGCCGGGGGAAAATTGACCGGGCAGGAACAAGGTAGCTTGATTTTTGCAACGGTTAGGGAACGGTAGGGCGAGGGAAAACTTGACCTCGACCTCCACCTGCAGGTAGGGACTATCATCCTTCGTTGGTTGGATTTTCAGGCTGTTACCGGAAGAAAGTGCCCAGTTACGGTATTGGAGTCTGACTTGCCCGTAGATGCTGCCATTTTTTGGAACAGTAAAGCATCTGTTTGTCCAGGAAAGACGGGAGGCGGCTTTAGCTCATAGAAATCCAGTAGTTTGTCGGAGGAAGTGGGTACTATCAGGAGGGCGTTATGTGCCTATTCTCTGTGAGCCAGCGGTGTACTCCAAGCTGGTCGTTCGAGGAGGATGTGGTTTATTTCTCGCAGGCGGGAATTCCCGGAATAGGTATCTGGCGGGAGAAGCTCCTCCAAGTGGGGGAGGAGAAGGCTGTCGAGCTCCTGGCCGACTCGGCGGTCAAACCGTGCTACCTTGATTGGACCGGGGCGTTCACAGGTACCAAGGGTTGGTCCTTTCGGGATGGGATTGAGGAGGCAATCCGATTCATTTATTTGGCCGGCCGCATGGGGGCTCCCCTAGTGATCGTCCACAGTGGCGGAAGAGGCCGGCACACCTTCAATCATTCCCGCCGCATTCTTCGGGAGGCCCTGAAGGAGCTAGTCCCGGCTGCCGAGGGGGTAGGCGTGTGGCTAGGGTTAGAGCCGGTTCACCCCAGCGACCCAGAAGATCTCACCTTTTTGGACACAATGACAGAGGCCCTTGAGTTTGTCACTAGCCTTGGTAGTGCCAATCTGAAGTTGATCTACGATCTGGGACATCTAGGGACTGATGAAAAGGTTTTGGAGTCGGTGAGTCAATGGGTTCCCCACTTGGCTTTGATCCAGTTGGCTGATATTGCGATTGCAGACGGCCGGATCGTTCGGGTTCCCTTGGGCCAGGGATTCCTCCCGGTGGCCGAAATTGTTCGGACTTTGGTTCGGGAGGGATACCGGGGATGGTTCGATCTGGAACTCTGGGGGCCGCAATTTTGTGATAGGCAACCTTTCGAACTGTTGGAGTCGGCCAAAAATCTTTTCGGAAACCTCCTCGGCCCGGTGGGCCAGGGGAATCCCGCCGCTACCTCAGATAGCCCTACTCCTTCCGCTCCTTCCCCCGCCGAAAATTGTGCCAGCTGACCCTTCCCGGATCCCCTTCCCCATAGCAGGGAATCAGGGAGGTACTCGGCATACTCTGCCACCTCGGGCGGTAAGCGGGTATATTTGGGATTGAGAGTGTTCGCGAATTTGGGGGCTTTGACACAGTGGAAGCATAGCAGTTCGGAAGGCGGCAGTAGCCGAGAGGATCCTTTCCGCCTTAGATAGTCTTCCGGGGGGCCGTTCACTGGGCCGGATGTGGGTCGGCTCATTGCCGATCTTTTTTCCTTTTTAAGGAGCTGCCGATGCCTCAAGAACAGGACCGGCCAACCATCGATCAAAAAGGAATGCGGGAACCTCAGACGTACATTGTGCGTTTTGGGGCCATGCGGTACGTGGGGCTTTTCCAGTGGCATCGCCCCCGGCTGCTCACTTGGGGAACAGAGGTGGTGGTTCAATCGGAGCGGGGTCGGGAAGCTGGAGTTGTTCTCCGTCAGGCAACGCCCGAGGCAATGGGGCACCTGAAAGTTGGCCACTCCCTACCCCGGGGGACCATCCTCCGGGTGATGACCGACGCCGATCGAGCCGAGCTTCGCCGCATCGCCGAGCAGGAGAAGGAGGACTTCCGCATTTGTCAGCAGTATGTGAAGCAATTTGGTCTGGCAATGAAGCTGGTCCGGGTGGAGCGGCTTTTGGGAGGGGAGCGTTTGGTGGTGTATTTCGTGGCGGAGCGACGTGTGGACTTCCGGGAGCTTGTCCGCAACTTGGCCCGCCGCTTTAAAACCCGAATTGAGATGCGTCAGATCGGTGTTCGCGATGAGGCCCGACTGTTGGCCGACTACGGAGACTGCGGATTACCCATTTGTTGTAAGACCCACTTGAGCGTCATTCCCCCTATAACAATGCAAATGGCCAAGCTTCAGCGGACCAGCTTGGATCCGTCGAAAATCTCCGGGTGTTGTGGCCGGCTGAAATGTTGCCTTCGGTACGAGTATGAAACTTACGAAGAAGCCCTGCGGCAATCGCCGCCCCTGGGGGCAACCATAGAGTGCCAGGAAGGCACGGGAGTTGTGGTAGGTTATGATCTTTTGCGGAAACAGGTTTGGGTGCGGTTGAACGAAAAAGGACTCCGGCTTCTGCCCATCGCGAATCTCCGTGTGATTTCCCTCCCAACGGAGGCAGTAAGCATTAAAACCGCGTTGGAGTCCCCGGAACTTCAGACCTTACCAGGCCTCGAAGAGCTGGATACAGAACCGCTCCTCGATGTGGAAGAGGCGGTATCTCAAGAGGAATCCTTGGCGGACCGATCAGGAGAACCGCAGGAAGCGGATCTCGACTTCCAAGGAGGTGAAACCTCAGAGCTACCCAGGTAACCGACCGGGTTTTCAAACGAGGGCAACTTTTTTCGACACACCACCACCGATTCATCACTCTTGAAAGTTGGCGGAATTTTTCGAAGTAAGGCCAAGGCTGCTATCTGTAGTTTCCTCAAGGTGCTCGGCCAAGCTTGAACGGACTTTGCTTTCTGCGTTGGGAAACAAACCAAGGAGAGTTCGTCGATTGCCACCTCAAGTTACCGGAATCAAATGTTCGGTGGACCCAGAAGGCGGACTAAATTATCCTCGCGGAGTAAACTCTCCGGAAAAGGACATAAACCTTGAGTTGGGGCCGGCAAGTTTGGGATACGAAATGATTGCAGCCGCATAACTGAGCAGCCATGTCGGACGCCTTGGAAGACCTCCTAGCTTTGGTACGAGCCGATCCCCGGTATAAACTGGAGGCCTATATCTTTGTCTTCGAGGCTATCGACTATGCCCAAGAGGTATTGGGCATGGGTCGGCTTGCTCAGAGTGAGCCTTCTCCTGATGCTCCTCCTGAAGAAGCAGAGGAGCTCCAGAGACATGTGACCGCTCAGGAGCTTTGCGAGGCTGCCCGGCAATACGCCCTCGAACGATATGGGTTGATGGCCAAAACCGTTCTCAATAGCTGGGGCATCCGCTCAACCAGCGACATCGGCGAGATTGTCTTTAACCTGATCAAGATCGGCCGAATGCGGAAGACAGCAGAGGACCGCCGCGAGGATTTCGACAATGTGTATGACTTCGATGAGGTGTTCGAAGCCGACTTCGGTTCCCTCATCGATTAGGAGATTCCGGAGACTCCACGCGAGGATGATTGTTCGGGGTAGGTCCCTGCACCTGGGAAACTAACGTCGAAGGCTTTCGAGGTGACTGCAGGCCGCAATCGAGCCCCCACAACTAGAAGAGGATGTGGAGCTGAAACGACCTGCGATCTTTGGAGAAAGACTCCAGGAAGTTGTCCAGCGGATAGTGTGTGTTGCAACGGGTGACATAACGACTGTGGTTGTTATTTGTGCCCGTTTTCAAAATTGAACTGAACGAAGGTTTAGTGGTGGCATAACCTGAGGAGTCTGAGGGGGATCGGTGCAGGATCCGCAGACTTTCTGCATTTCATTAGTGTGATCGCGGGCCATGTCGCGAGGCAAAAAAAATCTTCGTCCAGGTGGAAAGAAGTTCACTTCGACCAAATCCAGAGGGTCTGGGGGAGATTTTCCCAAGCCCTTGCCGATGCAATTTCCCCCGGCACCTCCGACCCGGCAGGACTGGATCCGTGTATATCTGACGGGAGCCATCCTGTTAGTATGGATTGTGTTTCTGGCAGTGCTTGCCGTCTTCACCGGCCGCTGGGGGTAACATTCTTTGATGATCTTCCCAGCAAGAGGTTGGCTCGAATTGGGAACGCCCCCACGTGAATGGTTTTTGCGAAGCTTCCGCGTTGTGCCAGGATGCCGTTTTATTGAGCTTTGGTAGGGCTCGAAACTGGCGGCACATGGTGCCTCGGGGCTGAAAACGAATCTTCCACACACTGTGGGACCGCCGAAATCACTTTCCCATCCTAGCGGGGAATAGCCATGATCCACCGGATTAGGATCCGGAATTTCAAGAGTCTTCGGGATGTCACCGTGGAACTTTCTCCGGTTACCGTGTTTATCGGCAAAAGCGGCACGGGAAAGACGAATTTCGTCTCGGCTATCCGGTTTCTGCGAGACTATCTTCGGCAGGGAGGACCTCCTGAAAACTGGGAAAGCTGCAGGTGTGCCACAAACCCTAGCGAGCCCACCGAGTTTTCCCTCGAATTTAGCATTCCTCGAATTTCAGGAGTGTTTCGATACACGATCCGGATAGCTCCGCATTGGACCAGGGGACCGCTTCTGGAAGAATTGAAGTTCGAAGAAGGGACTGTTTTTTCTCAGGTGTGCCGAGTTGAGCGGCAAGAAAAGCTGGGTGTTCGTGTATCACCGCCGGAATGGCAAACGCCTCCGCCGCTTATCTCGCCTCCGAAGCCCGAAGGAGTGATGTTGGGGCAACTGCCAGGTGTAGAGCGTTCAGTGTTGGCCCACACGTTCCTGACGGCCGGAATTGGTGTGTATAACTTCCCGTATGATGTGCTCCAAAAAAATGAGGTGGAGGCTTCTCGGTATGGTTTGGCCGACAAGGGGCAAAATTTTCTTGAGGTTCTTCGGCAACTTTTTACCGATTTGGAGGCCATCGATACTCGCAAGGCGATCGTTGCTGCTCTTCGATGTCTCAATCCCACCGTTGCCAATATCCAGCCAGACTCGATTCAACAGCCGAAAAAAGTCGTTGTGGCCCATCAGTTGGGTGACAAGATCTTGCCCTTGGACCTGGCTCAAGAATCGGACGGTTTCCGGCGGTTCTTTGCCCACCTGCTTGCCCTCTACCAGAAACCTGCGAAACAGATTCTTGTTTTCGAAGAACCGGAAAACGGAATTTATCCGGCGGCATTGGAGCTTTTGGCTCACGAGTTCCGGGCAGCCCCGGGGGCTGGGCGGGGCCAGGTGCTGCTGAGCACCCATAGTCCGGTGCTACTCGACTATTTCTCCCACGAACAAATCCGTGTGGTGGAGCTCGTGGATTTGGAGACACGAATAGGTCCTTTGGCCAGCGACCAACGGGAGGCACTGCGTGAACAATTGCTGCACCCCGGCGAGCTTTTGACGGTGGATACCCCTCGGATGGCGGCTGGGGAAATGGAGGCAAGTCCTCAGATAGCGGCTGAGGAGATGGAGTCGCCCGAATGAGTCCGAAGCGGCTCGTAATTATGGTCGAAGGGGAGGGCGACAAGGAGGCAGCTTTGATTCCCGTGAAACGGCTGCTCGTAGAGCACGGCGGGTTCGATGTGGTGTTTTTGGACCCTCATCCAATAAAGATAGGCCACTACGCCGAAGTGTGTAAGAAAGAGAACGGAAAGCCGTTCGGAAAGTGGCACCGGCTTCTCCAGACCTGTTGGAAAAGAGCAAACCTGGGGGGTGTGCTCCTACTTTTGGATGGCGATAGCGACTGTATTTGGGATGCAGGTGAGCCGGTTAAAGGAGAGGCTTTTTGTGCAATGCGGGCAGCAAAGATCTTGGCCCAAGAGGCCCGCAAGGTTGGTGCCGGTTCTCGCTTTTCTGTCGCCGTAGTCTTTGCTTGTCAAGAATTTGAATCTTGGTTTATTGCCGTTGCCAATTCTTTCGTTGGAAACCACTTTCTGGATAATCGAATAACATTGCCCCAGCCGATTACCACCATTCCCCCAAACCCCGAAATCGCCCCCCGCGATGCAAAGGCATGGGTTGGGAAGTACATTTGTCCTAACTACAATCCGAGTGTGCATCAAAAGGAGCTGGCACAGTTAGTGGATCTGAATCTGATTCGAGAAAAAATGCGTTCCTTTCGACGATTAGAGAAGGCGGTCAAAGAGCTTGTCCATGGGATTCGAACCGGCCAACCGATCTGCACACCGTAATTGATGCGGCCTTTGCTGTTTCCGTTTCTTTGCCATTCCCAAATGTAGAAGAAGATCGTTTCACGGCCTTGCCCAACGATTCTCTTAATCGTTTCCTTGGATAAGCGATTGCGGTGAACGTCCCCTGTAGGGCAAAAACGATACTGAGAGCGTCTAGTCTGCCGGGGGAGGTTTACTCGTGGCGGAGGGCTTCGATGGGGTCCATGGCTGCCGCCCGCATTGCCGGATAAAGTCCGAAGACAATTCCGATGAGCACCGAAATCCCAAAAGCCACAGGGATTGATGCCGGAACCACGATCGGTTCCATCGTCCGCACTACTTCCGGCAGCTGATTCATCACCTCGGGCATCAGGCGGAAAAGCTGTGTACGAACGAACCGGAAGGCCGGCCCGCAGATCAAGCCTCCGAGAATACCGGTCAATCCCCCGACGATCGAAAGAGAAACCGTTTCGATGAGAAACTGCCGCACAATATCGCGACGTTTGGCCCCCAAGGCCCGACGGATGCCAATTTCCCGAGTCCGCTCCGTAACCGTGGCCAGCATAATGTTCATGATCCCAATCCCCCCGACCACCAAGGAGATAGCAGCAATCAAGCCCATAAAGATCATGAACATCAGCCGGGTGATCCGGGCCTGCTCCAAAAGCTCCAGCGGTACCGTGACCCCGTAGTCCTCCATCCGATGGTATCGGGCTAGGGTATCTTTGATCACCTCGGCAGTGGCTAGCACATTACTGACGTTATCAATCGTGAGGGTCACTTGGCTAAGCTGAAGGATTTCCCCCTCGAAGCTGCCTGCTCGACGGGTGATCACTACATCGCCGATTCGGTCCCACAGGGTAGTAATGGGGATATAAATGTCCTGACTGAACTCTTGTGCAGCGAGCGAACCGCCAATTCCTGCAGAAGGCATTCGCGGTTTAAGTACCCCCACCACGACATAGAAATGCTCCTCAATTCGCACAGCTTTTCCCAGGGGGTTTTCCAAGGGGAAAAGGCGTTCGGCAACCTCGGCAGCCAAAACGCAGTGGTTTTCTTTGCGAAACATATCCGCATGGGTAATGAACCGACCTCGGTCCACTTCCAAGCGGACAACCTGGGCATACTCCGGCGTGCAACCCACAAGCCGCCCGTCCAAGGAACGTGGTCCGTAACTAAACCGCCGGCGAAGCTCCCGAATCGGTACCGCCTGGACAATCGTGGGAATTGTGGTGGTCAAACGTTCATAGTCATCGCGGGTTATGCCGTAAGGAACCAAAGCCCGGGATCGTTCCGTCACTTCCGTAGGGGGCTTAATCGATCGGACAATGATGTTATTGGCCCCGAGCTGCTCGATTTGTTCCTGGGCTTTCCGCCCGATTCCTTCGCCGATCGCAACAAGCCAAATGACACTGGAAACACCGATGAAAATGCCCAGTACCGTAAGCCCCGACCGCAACGGGTGAAGGAGAAGACTTTTGATGCCGAGTTGCCACGTCTTAAGCCAAAAAAGGCCCATCTTCTTGTTCCCCTACACGGGTTAGGCTATTTCCGTCGGAAGGTTTTTCTCCTTTAAATTGGAAGTTAGCCTTCGCTGATGTTTCGCCGTTCTATGGCTCGAGGTCAGTCTGAAGGCCTTCCAATATGTGGACTTGAAATATCGGCTTTTACCGTCCTCCCAACAAGCTGGGGTCTGTTCGATCGGGTTTGCCGCTCTCTCTGGATCAAGCAGATGCCAGGAGAGTGGCAGCCGAGACTTTTCGGGGTACCAGGGGAGTGTCCGATTCGATTTTTCCGTCGCGAAGGCGGATGATCCGGCGGCATCGGGCGGCCACATCCGGCTCGTGGGTCACTATGATCACCGTTTTGCCCATGGCATTAAGCCTTTCCAATAGCTCTAGGATCTCCTCGGCGGTTGCCGAGTCAAGATTTCCGGTAGGCTCGTCTGCCAAGATGTACACAGGATCATTGACGAGGCTCCGGGCGATGGCCACCCGCTGCTGCTGCCCTCCAGAAAGTTGTGTGGGCCGATGCCGCAGCCGGTCCTTGAGGCCTACCATCTCCGCCAGTTCGCGACAGCGTCGTCTGGCTGCCGCGGTGATCCGCCCCTGGTAATAAAGCGGCACCTCGATGTTTTCCAGCACCGTCAGTTGAGGAATGAGGTTGTACGATTGAAAGATAAAGCCGATCTTCTTGGCCCGGATTTCCGACCGCTCGTCGTCGGAGAGTCGGCTGACATCTTGGTCGCCCAGGATAATCGTGCCACTGGTTGGCCGATCCAAACATCCCAAAAGATTCAGCAAAGTGCTCTTCCCCGAGCCGGAGGGGCCCATGATGGCCACATATTCCCCCTCCTCCACATCGAAGCTAATTCCGCGAAGGGCCTGGACCACTTCGCTTCCCAGGTAATAGTTCTTCACTAAGTTTCGTACGCTCAGGGCTGTTGCCATAGGCGGGTTGATTCTTCGTCTTAGAAACTACTTTTCGATTCAGCAAGATTTCTGCCGGGTGCCAAGTACTGCTTTGGCCAACGGGCTGCCTGGAACCTTGTCCACCACCTCCGGAAGGCTAGCCCGGAATTTTTTGTTGGCCCGGCCAATCCCCGGCTAGCAGACCTAACCTCCGAAACACCGCCGAACCGGCTTTACACGGAAATCCGAGTATCTCAACAGTCGACGCCGAGGAATGAGATGTTGCCGACCTTCGGAGTTTACCTGCCCGAAATTGGCTGGTCTCGGAGGGTGCTCGGAATTTCTCAACGTTTAGGCGGCACTCCCCGGAAGGATGCCCCCATGCTATTGTCAGCTAGTTTCGTGCTATCTAGGGAGAAATAATGCGGAGGCAACCTATCCGGCCCTACCGTCCCCCCAGGCTCTCTCCTAGCCGGGGTTACCGACTTACGGCCCCTGGGGCGGTCGGAAAGATTCGCCCGGCGGAGTCCGCCCCCCGGGACCATTCCCGTCTGGCCCCTGGGGTGCCCTTGGTCCTCCCGGTCCGCCAGGCCTACGACCAAGGAACTGTCGGGCAGCCCCCTGGAACTCCGGCAAATCGATTTGTCCATCCCGATTGGCATCGATCGTCTCGAAGGCGGCCCGGAGGAATTCTGGGACTTCGTCGCGTTCTAGTTTGCCATCGCCATTCTGGTCCCAGCGGCTAAAGAGCTGGGCAGGATCAGGCGGCGGTCCTCCCGGTCGACCGCCAGGCCCTCGCGGCCGACCTTCTCCCGGAGGCCCCGGCCGGTCGGTTTCCTCTTCTCCGCGGTTCCCAGCCCCTGCGGTCAAGCTTGAAGCAGGACCACCTTCGCTAGCCGGCCCGCCTGTCCGACCTCCCGCAAGGCCTTCTTCCCTACCTTGGCCTGGACCTGTCCGTCCGCCCATTTGAGGTGTTCGCAACCCGTTGCCGCGGTCCTCCCCAGGGCCTTGCTCAGAAGTTCCGGCAGATTGCTCACTGACTTTAGGCAAGTTGACCTTGTCGCGAAATTCCCGAGGGTTGAGCAATACCACATCCCCCTCCTGAAGCCCTTCCTCGATGATGACGAATTTGTCGTTTGTGAGCCCCAGCCGAACTTCTCGAGCCTCCAAGGAATCTTTGCCCCTGAGGAGGATGCAGTAATACTTGTTTCCATGCTCCAACACCGCTTGCACCGGAACCTGGAGGACGTTGGGAACCTCGGCCACGCGGATCCGCACCTGGGCGGTAAATCCCGGCCGAAGCCCCGGCGGAGGATTTTCGATCCGCACCTTAGCTTCATACTCCTTGACATTTTGCAGCCAGAAGGACGTAGGAGCGGGGTAATCGCTAACCTCTTCCACCACCCCTGTGATTTCGTAATTGAGGAAAGCATCCAAAAAGATCCTTGCCCGCATGCCTCGCTGCACCAGGTTCACTCGCGATTCATTAATGCGAGCAACCACCCGCATTTGGCTGGGATCCGGGAGGCGGATAATCACCTGCCGTTCGCGAATGATGGTCCCCGGCTCGATCACTACGGTCGTACCCCCCCGATAGTCCCGCTCATTGGCATAGACGACCTGACCGGGGCGAGTGGCAAAGATGGTGCAATTGGCGATCTGCTCTTCAATTTCCCAAAGCTTCTGGAGGTCCAAAAGGTAATTCCGTCGGGCAGCCTCGAGCTTAGCCCGGGCCGACTCAATATCGGCCTGAAATTGGGTAAGCATCTTTTCCTTGGTGTACTTGTCCAGTACCCGACGTTTGGTTTTGATGGTCTCCAGTTCAACCTTTTTCTTTTGGACGTCGAATTCGTTCGCCTGGAGTTCTCGCTCGGAGATATATCCTTTGGCGTAAAGTTCCTTGCTGTACTCGTAATACTGCTGAGCCCGGGCGAGGTTTTCCTCGGCCATCAACTCCTGATACAGAAGGTCCTGGAGTTGCTGGCGGTAGGTACCCTCCAGGTATTCCTGCAAGGCAATAAGGGCTGCTTCATAATTGCTCAGTGCTTGAATGACCGAGGCTCGGCTATTCTCGCAAGTAATTTGTTGCTGAACCCGCTGATTTTCCAGTGAAGCCGAATCCAGCCGGACAAGCACCATCTTGTCGCGGACGTCTTCGAAGGTGAGTACCCGCTTACCAGAGGTAGGAGGGGTCAGCTCGGGGATGATCTCCCTGAGGTCCCGTTGTCGGAGGGGAAGAGTGGTGAGTTGGAGTCGTTCCAAAACTCCCTCGGCTATGGAAGGCAGATTCGACCCATTTGCGGAATGCGTTGGCCCTGGGCTACTGCCGTTGCCATTGCCCCCTGGCTCATTCTTGGAAGAGGTGCCGAGGGCTGACCGCCCCGGAGGCGAGCTCTGACCGGCAGTTGGGGAACTGTCGGCTGCCCCAGCCGGGCCAGTCGACGATCTCCCGGAACCTTCGGCGTTTGCTGTCCCTGCAAAGTCGGAAGCACTTGGACCGGGAGAATCCACCCGGGCCAAGGGTTCGCCTATGCTTTCGCGGGGGGACTCTTGCCGCGGAGCATCGGTGGGGGCCGCACGCAACGGAGCAAGATCCGTCCGCTTCCGCGGATCTCGCTCCGTTCCATAGTCTGCTAGCCGAATGCCGTGAGCCCGGTGGTATTCCTCCAGCTGCTTGATCACCTCAAGCGGTACCACCGCATCCTCAGGAATACAGTCTTCCGGTCGGATCACCGTCCCTTCGGGAACAATCTCGAGAATGGCAACCCCTGAGCCACTCATCGACCGAACTTTTGAGGCGATATCGACATTGCGGGCACTTTCCACACTCCCGGTTTCCGTAATGTCGTGTACGAAAGTACCCCTAGTCACCACATGGGTGAGCATACTCGCTGTGGTTCGGGAGGCCGACAGCCTCTGAGTTCCCCAGACACCCAGAAGCCCTAAAGCGACAAAAATTCCCACAGCAACCAAAACGAAGCGGGAAAACAGGATGCGAGCAATCCAACGAACCCAATTCACGATGACTCCTCCATAGGCGTGGCAAAGGCAGGCCTCACGGTTGCGAGGACTATTTGGGTGCGGACAACAAAAGGGGCAGGAAAAAAATGCTTTTTCAAGGATGGGGGAATGCTCGAAGGGACAGTCCTCCGTGGCCCCCCATTAGGCTCTTAAAGGCAGCCGTTCCAAAATGGAAGCTCCTAGAAGTAGTCCCTAAGTTCCTTTCGTAAATTGTCCCGAGTTTCCCTTGTTCCTGCGGCTTTCCTTCTGTCAATGTTCGGGAAACCTCCGTAAATATCCGGCGAGAAAACCCCAGGGACTTTCTGCCCATCCCATCCCCTCTCTAATTTTAAACACCTGAACCTCATAAAACAGCTCAAATTTCTACCTAATTTGTCAATTTCCGCTTATATTTAAGCTGGGATGCCACTGCCACTGACGGTTGTCGAAATCAGCGGCTGGGCCAAGAACGACCTACTTCCATGAGTGAGCGGAGAAAAGGGGCTTTTTTTGCAACTGGCCGCTTTCGACCCCGCTAACTTGGTCTAACTTTTGAGCTGTTCCTCTTCCTAAGAGGATCGGCCCCCAGGACCGGGGTTTACCTGGCCAGTTCTATCGGCTTGCACTATGGGAAGTGTAAAGTGCACAACACAATCAGCGGGAACATTAGAGGATCTGGCAAACCTGTAACGATGAGCACCGAGTGGCATTCCAACTCTCGGAAGGCCTATTAGAAGATCAGCCCGAGGGCGACATCTCTTCCCCCGGCGAGAGCTTTTCCTAGGATTGAGAACCTTCCTTGCTTTGGCCGAGGTCCCCGCTTGCCGGCTCAGGCTGATGACGAATGGGTTGTTCCAGGTTTTGCTCCCGCCAACATTGGACAAGTCCCCAAGGGGTGGCCAAATAGATGCGGTCGGTCTCCATATTAAGCAGCCGAATCGGCAAAGGAGAGATGTCTATAGTGTCTATCAGTACACCGGTGTCCCGGCGTAACACCCGCAACTGATCCAAGCCATCAACAGCGTAAATCCGATCGGCACTGGCCGCCACAAACTTTTTGCAACCCGGAGCCGCCCATTTCAGCGAGCCATCATGGACGGACAAGCAGCAGATCCGGCCGAGCACACTTGTGACAAATACCTCCTCTCCCAAGGCCGCTACCGGTTCGTAAATGGGTTCGCCCACGGAAAACCGCCACAAGGCTTTGCCATCTCGCTCTCGGATGGCATAAATGAAGCCGCCCCCGGAAACCACAAACAGCATTCCGAAGTTTCTCCCCCGAGAGGGGTCTGGTCGAAGATAGGTGGGCTGGGCTACTATTCCGCCGGCAGCATCCACCCGATAAATGAATGGGAATTCCTCCTCCCGCAGGCGGTTGATTACCCCCAAGAACAGAAAACCTCGATCGGTACCCCAAGCTACCCTTTCTTCCCCGGCTTCCTCGTGGGTGAGGATCGGCTGAATGATTACCGCCCCGAAAGAGTGGCTGACAAGGGGCACCACTCGCACGGGAACTTCCGGCTTCAGGATCGGAGTTTCGCCGGTGGTAATCCGGGCTGCCCGCACCGAGATATCCTCGGAGGGCGGAGAAACAATCCGGTCGATCCGATAGGCGAAAACCTTTCCATCCAAAGCTGGCACATACACCCTTTGGGAACTGAGGGCCGGTCCAGCTCCCGGAGCTCCGTCGCTTCGGGCACTCCACAGCACCCGACCGTCGTTCCGGTCCAAAACAAAGATCCACGATCCGTTAATGACCGCTACCCACTTGGCGTTGACCGCTGCCCGAAGAGTGGGATGCCGAGGATCTCCCACCTGGCGGGTCCATCGTGTCACCCCCGTCTCAGCATCGATTGCATGGAGGGTGCTAGCACTAGTTTGGATTAGCAGGAGATCCCGGTCCAAAATCACATCGCTCACCCGGGTTCGGGCCGGGTCAAGCTGCACCTGCGTGAAAAACGCCCGAACAAGTCCGTGCTGAGCCAGCTGCTCCCGGGAATAAAGGGGGGCTGGGGATTGCCCCCAGGCTGCGGGGGAAGAAATTCCTGCGAGGAAAAACGCCCCTAATGCAAGAAGAAATGTCGGTCGAGCTTGTCGTTGCCTCATTCACGCGGCTCCTGATTTGAAGCATTTTCTTTCGGATCGCGGTCGCCTTTTCCGCTTGGGATCGCTGGGGGCGATTTTCGTTTCCTGGTTGCCTTAACCATCAAGTCGCTTGATAGGGCAAATATTAGCTGCGATTCTTCTCTGGGCGATGTTACCGGCTTCTCGGATCGGTCCTACCCTCGCCAAGGAAACCCGGACGAGAACCAACCCGGCTACTTCTTCCGTGGACTGCGAAAATCTTGCCTAAATCTGCGGAAATTGCCCTGGCGGCATCGCAAGCCGGTCCACCCAAATTGTCACAATCCCGCCCCAAACTGGATTGCTCCCACACCCGCCGCCACAGGCGGAACAACCAGCCGTGCTCCGAATTCGATAATCTTTCTGGTCTATGACGTCCGAAACCGGGCCACTCGGCCGCCAAACCCTTGGAACTTTCGAAATGCCCCGGGACTGGACGATTTCAACTTCGACGATCTTTGCGGAGGCTCACCCTGCCCGCAAACAACCGCTGCCGGCACTCAGAGCAAACAAGAAAATACAATCCGTAGGTGACTAAGATATCAGGATGCCTGCAAGTAGGTCCTCTAGCCCTCGAAGGCCAGATTCTCGCTCCTTCCCTTGTTCCCCCATATGTAGCCCGTTTTTCCTTCCGGGATGGGTCAGATCCCCCCTTTAAATCCGACGTCCCCGTTAAACCTTAATTCCCGTGCTACCGGCAATTTTCCGGGGGAAAGTTTTGAAAGTTGCTTATCTTGCCCGAAATCGATTTCCTTTACTCCGGACAGTAGGATCCGCCCAATATCCGGGGGATCTTTGGCCCTGTTTGTCAGGCAAAGCCCACCCCGCGAGCCAGCTTTTCCTCCCTTTCCATCATAATTTCCCATTCTGACTATTGCACCCAGTTTTCTCCGCCCACCGTTGTCACCTCGGTCGGGCTGAGAACTGCGGGTTTTGGGGTCACCAAACCGAAAAGGGCCGCCACCGGTCCTCTGAATAAGTGATCTCGCTTGGGGAAGTGACTTGAGAGCTATCGTTGTTGCTGAGCCATTACCCGGCTATGGCCCCACCTTAAACTCCCTGACCAACTCTTTAGGCATTAGTTAAGGCCAAGAAGTCATTGTCACAAAGGTTGCACGGGGCTATCCACCCGCCGGTGAGAAAGCTGTGCAATGGGGCCTTGCGAGCGAGGGTCCCACGGGCCGGACCCATTCCGGCGGGAAACTCCCAAAAAGGAAACCAACCCCTCGGGGCGGGAAAAGCGGGGTGAGCTCGGCGGCCAAAAAGTCCCGATAGAATTACTTCCAAAATCTTTGAAAGAGCCCGACGTGGTTTGCGGGCTCAGGAGGTCCCCACCTCACGGACTTCTGCCGTCGAGTGTGGAAAAAGTTCCCTCCAGGGCCACGAATAACCCGGGAGATTGGAATGTCCCCGGTTTCAAGCCTGGGAAGGCTTTATGTCTTCCCGAGGCAACGTTCGGCTAAATGTTTCTAAAGAAAAAGTTCCATTCCGAGCCGGAAACCTGTGGCCAACGGAGGTAATTGGGGTTCGCCCCCGGAGGCATGAGAAAACCACCGGTTTTCTCCCCGAAATGCCGATGGCTTCAAGTTCCTAGAAGCCCAGGATTCTCGGGGAGCCATCCATCATTTTGGGCCGCCTGCGGAATGTTAGACCTGGTTTCCGGGGAGATCCTGTTCGGAACCTAAACCCCATGCTCCAGTACTCGCGGAACTTCACCAACTAGTTCAAAGGTTCCATTATGCTCGCTGGAGTGTGGGGGTGAGATCGGCAAGCAAGCCTTCACGTACTGACATTGCTCAAAGGTTTTACCTAAACGGTTCCCGTGGACATGCTTTTTCAACTGAAGTTTCCTCCGCAAAGGGTTACCAATGGTTAAAATCTTTAATCGATCGGGCATGGAGGCAAGCCTCCTGCCCCGGCAGGCTTTGGTTTCGTTGGACGCCCGATTTGCCGTCACTATGCTCAAGGCCCACTCAAAATCGGGTCGATTTGCACTCTCCGGGAAGGATATAGAGTAATCAGCCAAACCAAATTCTGGCAGGGATCAAAAGTGAAACCGATTTGTTTTGAGGAGGCACTTCGGGAGGTCGTCGGCTATCTGAATTTTTCTTCAGGTGGTCGGGATCCTCGTTTCTTTGCTACTCTCAATCGGGTTTTTTTGGAGGCTGCTGGATTCTCTCCGGAGACATTCGAGCAAGCAACCCTAGTGGAGTTACCGGCCGACGTAAACCACCGCTTCCGGGAACTTCTCTGGGAAGCTCCGGAGCAGCTGGAGAAGACGGATCCAGCCTTCCGCGATACCACCCAAGCTCGTGCGGTTCTTCGGTTGGCTTTTGAGGTGGTACTGCCGGCATACCGTTCTTTCCACGAAGACCTCTTGGAACATCAGGAGGAGTGGATTTTCTATCAGCCTTTCTTTGTAGGTCGGGTGCTTGAAGCCATACTCCAAGCAGGTGAACCCTGGGATGAAGAGGAGCGAATTATTCGGGAAGCACTAGCCCGGCTGAACGATTATGTGGGATATCGGCCGGTACCGGTCCTGGAGACTCGGCAGTATGAACCTTACCCGCACGAACGGCTTTGTCCTGTTCCTTTGTACATCGCGGGGGCTGGAATTGCATGTTCTCCTTATGCCTCGATCGTGCGGAAGGGGCTAGAGATCTTGGAAACCCTGCCGGGGTGGATTTGCCGAGAGGCCGATTTCTACCTGGACCAGCTGGAAGAGTTGTCCTTTGACCCTCGGCCTTTGGATCCGCGACATCCGATCAACCATCGGCCTAATCACGTGTACGGTACTTGGGATCCGCACCGGCTCAATCAGAAAGGGCGGTTTTGCCGGTATGTCGCCCAGCAGGTTATCCTCGATTTTCTCCGAGACTGGCTTGCCCAGGAACTTAAAGAGCAAAAGGCTCCTCCCGAAGCTTTGTTGTGGGAAGCAGGAGGAGCTTTTGCAGGCACTCTTCTGATGTCCGTGGGAATTACCGGGGGAAGTCCCTCGGCAATTCCTTCCACAGAAAACCTGAGCCGGCTTGTGCTGAAGATTGCCCGGTATCGCGAAGAGTTTTACCAGTGGCTTTTGCGGCAGGTACCTAGTGGGCTTCGTTGTTATTTCCGAGAGGAGGAGAAGGCCCACCGAGTGGTTTTTGGATCCGTTCGGCGGGCTATCAACCAACGGCTTAACGACTATCGGACCTCCCAAAGCCATCGGGCTCGCTTTGTGCAACTGGTGGCGGAGTTGGGGCAAGAGGAAATCGTCCAGCGGCAGTTGCCAGCCATCCGCGGAGTCAATACCCGGATGGAAGCTCGAATTTATGCCGCCATCCATTCCTGTCGTTCCATGGTGGAGGAAGGTCTTTTGGAAGAGGCCGCCAACCGGCTGCCGGAGGTCTTCCGGCTGGTTCTTCGCGGCATTGATTGCGGAGCCTTAGTGGACCCGTGGAACGTGCTTGGATTTGCGGGATTTTATCCGCTTAGTCCGGCACCTGAAGACAGTATCCTCGACGAACGCATCCCCCAGCTCATCGCCCTGGTGGAGCGGGTCTTCGACCTGCATGCGGACGTGATGAAGGCAGCTGCCGCCGTGGGCCGACGGGATATCGTGGAAAAGGTAGACGTGCACCTCCGGGAGTTGGCCGACTGGTGGGACCAGTTTGCTACCACCAAGGTAAGTGGGGTTGTGAGTTTTTCCGGGAAACTGGCGGCAGAGTCAGCTCGAGCTGTGGCCGCCGCCATCTACGCATGGTACCAAGGGGGAGCTGCCACCGGCGATGTCGGCTTTTGGCGGGAACATGTGAGTCGTTTTCCCGCAGGGAAAGCCTATGCCTCTGCCGTCCAAACCCTCCTGGAACGCAACGACCTTGTAGGGGCTTTGGCCCTCATGATCAATTGGGTCAGCTCCGATAGCGAGGTGGGTTTACGCGACGGAAGCCACAATTTCCCCAGTGTCGCCGCTCGATGGATGTACACTCTTTGGCAGGGTTCTCCGAGGAACCAGCCAGCTGGGCAGGAACGTTATCCTCAGCCCAAAACCCCCTCGGAAAAGTGGCAGTGGACCCGACGATTCTTCGATTATTTGGAAGCCAATGCACCCCACTTGTGGAAGGTACCCCAATTTCAGCTGGCAAGCTCCGAAGAACAAGGGGGCAGGGATGCTGGCGAAGATGAAGCCTCTTCCCTCGGGGGATTTCCCGAAGATTTTGACGATCTCTTTGCTGCCGCCTACGAGGGGGTCACTTACCGGGATTCGGCGTTGGACGGCGTGGACTCCGAGTTGTTGGAAAAGAAATTCGGAGGAATCGACTCCGAACTTTTGGCCGAGCTGAAACGGCTTTCCGATCACCTCCTTTTCCTGTTCATGTTGGCCACCCTTTGGCAATATACAGCTTTCCAGGTACTAGGACATTCGGAGGTAGATCCCCGGGACACTTTCAAACAATGGCGAGAGACAGCTCGCGGATTTTCCGCAGGGTTGCGGCGGCTTTTGCTGTCGGTCCTGCGGTATCGGATTGAGCCTGCCTCTGGCACTTTGGAGGACATGAGTGAATGTGGCCAGCGGTTGCAAATTAAGGAAATCCTCCTCCATCGCATCATGGAGACGTGGATCAAAATGGAGGAGGCTCGCTGGACGCTGGCCCTGTTTCTGCCCGATGAAGATCTGGAGCGGGAGGAAACAGCGGACAAAGTTTTCCACGTCCTCCGCCGGGTCTTTCGAGCCACTTTAGAACTAGGGGACGTGAGTTTCGCTGGAGCTTGGAGGCAGCTTTCAGGAGTGCTAAACAGTTTTCCTTGGCATTTCTCTGCCTTGGAGAGCACCGATAACCCGGAGGCGATTGTACGGGCTCGGGTGGCCGGAAGTCTTTTCGCTCGATGGGTGAACATTTTGCCGCGGATGGGAAAGCTTCGGGAAACACTGAGACTCATCGAGCGGCTTGTGAACCTCGAAAAGGTTAGCGGGGGAGGTGGTCGGCAGATTACTCAGATTGCCGATCTGATTCTTGCAGCAGCGGAAGGTCTTTGCCGGGCGTTGGTCCTTTCCGCCGAAACTTGGCCGAAGTCGGTCGAAGAGAGAAAACACAACCTCTATCTTTTTTGTCACCGAGTGGCCCATCGGGTTTTCCTAAATTGGCGGAGTTATGGGTTTCACATTTTGCTCTCCCCGGTCGAACGGCTGTTCGACGTAGAAGTCTTGCAGGACGTGCAACGATTTATCAGTGACTATGGCCATGACCTTTTCACCCAAGCATTTCTCAACTATCCGAACCTTTTGGGCTTGCTGAAGCTGGGTCCGCTGGCCTATATCCAGCGACTAATCGAACAGCCTGGGGATGAACCCCTACCTCGAGCCTTCGAACACGTCCGCAACGGGCGACTGCCTCCAGAAACCTTGGCCAGATTCCTTCGGTTAACCCTGGAGCCCGTGCTCTCGCACTACTCTCATTACATTGACTATAACTCTTCCACCACGCAAAGCGACCGCGGGGAAAACTTCATGATCCTTTTGCGGTACTTGATGGCTGCGGGAACTATCCACCGACTGCTATGGAACTGTGAGCCGTTCTTCCGCTTTTGCCGGGTGCTGCTTCAGGCCAACGAACCCGATTTGGCCCGGGATTTGGGCCGGTCGGTTCTCCAGTACGTGGGGCCGGAATTCGCGATCGTTCACGCGGGCCTTAACCACCTGGCGGAGGAAACCGGGGTTCGCCTCATGACGGTGGAGCGAGTTGTGGAGGATGGGATCGATTATCCCCTCCGCTTGGAAGAGCTTCGCTACTGGGCGAGCCAGCTGGCCGAGGCATCCTCCCAGGATCAAGCCCATCGAGCTGCCCTCAAGCTGGAGCAGCTTGCGGAAGAATTCCTTGCCAAACCTCGGGAAACGGGATTTGAGCCGCCGGAATGGCTTGAAGTGCTTCAAGAGGAATTCCAACGGCAGGAAAAGATCTTTACTCTCCTGGACAAATATCTGCACGACATGCCGGGGGTGCGGGGTGTCCCCGTTAGCCAAGGTGAACTCTACCGCCAACTTCAAGTAAAAAGTTTTCGGTAAACCTGTGACCGAGGCATTTCCACCTAGCGTTTTCCCGTAACGCTTCTGGGAACCTTCCGGATAATTCCCCGAAGCATGTGATTAGCAGCCAAAACCACAAATATCTAGCCCACTTGGAGGGCAAAATATCGACAAACTGGGCCATGCTCTTTCACGAGTCGAATTGTTCGGGATCTCCTTTCGTCTTCCTTGATTTTCCCCGATTTTCCCCGGTGTCTCCCGGCAGTGATCTCCGACTGTCGGGAACTAATCAGGAATGCTCGACTAGTTCGATCCGCTGAAGTGGGGGCAGTTTCCGGAAACTTTCCTCTCCCGTTTTGCCTGAAATGGTGATTGCAGTGGAATGCTTACACACTCAACAAGTTGAGCGGTGCTTTAAAAGGCGGGAGAAACTTTTCAGCGGTTCCATCTGAGCCCGTACTCCCCGGGAACTCTCAAGTCCGTGCTTGGGACGCACTCATAGGCACACCACGATCTTTTCGATCGGGGGAACCGGTGGTTCCTACCAATACCCAGGGGGGGAGTTGGAAATCGAATCTTGGAAATTGCTTCCTTCCACAAAATCGGGCTTACTCTTCCGGCAAAACCGTTAGCAGTTGTTTCCTTTGATCCTTTCTTCCGAATACTCCCATCGGAACAGCCCTCCGGGGCAAAAAAGCCAGGTTGAGCAAGCCTCGGGCTTCTCAGTAGGATACCCCCGCTGTGACACTCCGAGGTAAAGAGCTTTGGAGTCCCTGAGCCAGGGATTGGTCCCTGAGGACTTCCGCGGACAAAAGGGTGTTCCGAGGGTTATCCCTCGCAAAAAGTTGTCCCTCCAAGTGCCAAGAGGACGGAACCCATGGCGGAGGCGAAAGGTCGGTCGAGCGGAGTGGGATTTTTCATTGCCCTTCTTGTGGTGGTACCGACTGCTACCTGGGTAGGGATGCTCATTCCGTCCGGGGTGATGGCCTTAGTTACCCAAGCCCGGGCACAGCTTGAGGAGTGGGGCATATTGGAGAATCCGCCCATACCGCCGGCGGCCATTAAAACGGCCCAGGGGAAGGGGGATTTGACTGGGGCTGCACCTTGGTCGGCCCCTCCCTGGGGCGAGTCCCTCCAAGGGGGAAGTCACGTGGCTCGATCGGCTTCCTCGCCGACCCCCGGTCATGGGTCTTCCAACTCGTCCGGTTTTCCCGAAGCTCGAGGTCAAAAAACTTCTCCTTCGGGGAATGCTCCTCCTTTTGCCTGGGCTGGCCAGTTGATTCAGGAAGCCATAACGGCAGTAGGACGGACAACCGAGCCTGCCCGCGAGCAAGGCTTAACCCCCGGTGGCCAATCTTCCCCTCAATCCGGCGTGATCCCGGCCACCTTTCATGGGGTTGAGCCTTCCACCGGAACTGCCCAGTCTCCGGGATACCGCAGTGAGAAAAGGTCCACTGGTTGTAGTCTATCTCCCCCGGCATGGGGGAATCGATCCGATCAGTATTCCTTGGCAGGGTGGGAGACTCCGATTCCCCCCACGCATGCCGAAGGCCAAGCTGCATCTTTAGGGGTTGGAACGGGCAAAAACTCTGGCGAAGAGTTTCTACGGCAGGGCAAGCACCCTGGCGATAGTTCCCCGGCAACGAATCTACCTTCCCATACTCCCCGGCTAGGGAATCCCCTGAAGCCTCTGCCGTCAAGTCAAACGGCTACCGGTCTGAACGGGACTATCCGGACGGCAGAAGCGTTCGGAAGAACCCAAGGCCTGCAAAATCCCCCCGAAATGGGCATGGGAAGCACTTCCGTCGAGCCCTCTGGGGAGGTTTTTTCCCCTGGGGATCCTCAAGTCCAGGCCTTGGAGGCCAGACTCCGTCAGCTCGGGGCAACCTACTACAGACTTGAAGAATTGGAGCAAGGCCCAGGACGGTACCGCTTCGTGGCCGAATTTGCCAACACCACCCCTTCCGGAAGGCCACGTCAACTAGAGGCTTATGCCGACCGACCACTAGATGCCATCGGGAAGGTGATCGCTGCCTTCGACTCCGGCCAGTGAACTTCGACTTTTTTCAATAAGGAGTTGGTTAAGGCTTACCTATATTCTTGACGGTTTGGCAAAAAGTATCCCTGAGCCGAACATAATCCCATCCCGATGCCTCTCCCCCCACCGGGTGGTGTGCCTTCTCGAGGCTTAAAGTTCCTGCCAGCTGCCGATTTTTTTGAAGCCCGGCATGCATAAAACGGCCGGTGCCCACCATAACCGGTACCCGAAACCATCTAACCGATGGGATTTCCCAGTTTCGTGCTGTTGTCTTTTGGGGGCTTGGAGGTGCTTTTCGTCGGGGCTAGAAAATGTCTTCCCAAATACCACTCTCGGCCAATGGGTAACCGATCCCTGGCCGGCCCACCAAAAATTCCCAAAGATCCCGAAAATAAAACCGGATGTGTCACCCGCGAACAATTTGGCCGAGGTGAGTTGATTTTCCATAATTCCCAAAATTTACTCCACTTAAAGATCTTGACCCTACGTCGTCATTGCTATGAAACGAAAACTGAAAACGCTAAAGAGATCCTTCTAAGGAGCGAATAGTTCGGCTCGCCTGTGCTAATGGTGCCCCACAGCCACAACAGTTAGTTGGACAAAGCAAGAAGCTATCGACAGCTTGCCCCTTATGTTTGATGGATGGGAGGTACTATAAGCGTTTCTTCATGTGACTATTACCCGGGGTGGGGCAATCCCCGAGGTATCTCGCCATGACTACGGGAGAGGCTGCAGACTTAGATTCTTGTCGACACAACCGCGGCCCAGTGGGCACCGACCTCCAAATCGCTTACTTCCCAAGATCCACGGCAAAGCTGCTCCAACGCGGAAAAGTGCTACACGCTTGTCTTTTCGAAAATTTTCGCAATCTCTCCCAGACACAACACGTGGGCCTACAGGATTGAAAACTCGCGACAGGTGGTTTGGTGCGGAAAGCTGATAAAAGCTGATATCAGTTGACGGCTTCATTGGCACCTATGAACTTGCCACGGGTTTTTGGCAAACGATTGCCGACACTGGTCCGCCGAGGCAATTTGCTCCACCCAGATAAATTGCTTCAAAGGCCGCCGAATTGCTCGGGGCTCGGACTTGCCTTCCACCGGCCAGGCCCTACAATGCCCCCAGTTCTTGCCCGGGTCCTGACGAGATGTGGCCGAGTTTAGCTTGGAAGGAGCCTTCGGGTGGGGGAGCAATTTACCGTTTAAAGATTTTTCCCGGACCTATCCGGCCGGCTTGGTGTTGTTGCCCGCAAGTTGAAACTTCTGGCAGAATAGTTTGGCCGGGGGCAGCTTCCGGGGGGTTATGAGAAGATTTCCTTTAATCCTGGGGAAGGCGATCTTCGATAATTCGGCTAAATGTAGGTCCAGCGGGGGTGAAGTGAGTGAAGAGGAGCCGAGAACCTGGGGGTTCGGAGGGTTTCCCGGCCAATCGGCGGCGGTTTTTCGGGGCGAAATCGAAAGTGAGGCCACCGTCCGGAGGAAAAAACCACGAGACCCCTTGACTAAGTTACTGCGTGGGTCACTAATCGAAAGAGGTCTTGATAGCAGGGTACAGTTCCGAAGGTGGAGGGTACTACCCTGAACTTCATCACCGCTGCAGGTTAACCCGCAAAAGTTTGGGCAATGATTTAAAGGAGGGATGTCGGGCAGAGAAAGCTGCTTAGAATGCAGCGGTGATCTTTCGGCAAACCGCAAGAACCCCTGGGGCAATACGGAAGGCAAAGAGTTTTGAAGACACAGCAATTGCCTCCCGGCCCCTTGGGGGAGGGGTAACAACTTAGGGAA
>Ga0272449_1000451_pt1 | contig 48905 bp, 54 predicted proteins | sample YNPCB0241_FD_198679 | JGI IMG/M metagenome (GOLD analysis project Ga0272449, IMG submission 198679) | Hot spring sediment microbial communities from Yellowstone National Park, WY, United States - YNP-CB-024-1 | ecosystem: Environmental > Aquatic > Thermal springs > Hot (42-90C) > Sediment...
GACCTCTACTAGATGGTATGTTCACAGATGGTATGATTCCTGCTGAATATGCAAAGACCCACCATCCCCTATGGTACGAAGAAGTAAAGAAAGAATAGTGTAAAGAATTCCACCACTTTTCTTTTTTGGCTAGTCATGAACTCCGAACTTATAAAGTATACTTTTGTCGTACAGTCTTTAACGAGCTCATGATGACCTCTGGTTTAATTCTGGCTTCTTATCGTTTTAAAGCTCTGATTGTTCATATGGTGCTATCTTTCTCCTATGTCTTAAGGTCGATGGCTATGAAACCTTCGCTTCGTATCTTATCTTTATTTTCTATTTTCTTGGCCATTATCCCTAAAATAGATTCTTTTACATTATGTATTTGTTGAGCCTTTGCCGTCAGTTCCGAAAGCAATCTTTTCGATTCATGATGGTCTAGGTTAGTCCATCTCACTTCTACTGCTAAGGCCCTGTTCTCTTTCTTCTCCAATCCTAACAGGTCTATTTCCGTCTCTTTCCACCACCACTTTCCAATCTTCTCAACTTGTACTGAGAAAAGATTTCTCTTAGCCATCTTCACTAAAACCTCACAGCATATCCTCTTAAAAGCTTGCCCCAAATACATGTTAAACTCTTCTCTAACACCTTCTCAACCCTCCTCCTGCCATAGAGCAACACAAGTGCTGCACTTCTCTTGTCAAGGAGCCTATTAAGCACTTTGAGTTCGCTATCCCTATTGTGGAATCATGATTGTAACAATCCAGATTGTAACATTTGGGAATTACTTCTAAAAAATTTTAATCTTTAAGTTTTAGTCAGTTTTATTAAATTCCTGTTTTTAAATAAAGTAAAGCTATGAAGATTCATGTTGAGAAGAAAGGCATTAGAGCTTTGGGAATAGCTGAGAGCTTCAAAAAAAATAAGGGTAAAAGATCAGTACTGGCAGGCATAGTTATGAGAAGTGACATGATAATAGATGGTTTCGTCTTTGGAAGTGCAGAAATAGGGGGTGATGACGCGACAGACGAAATTGTGAATATGTTTCAAAGACTAAATAGAAATGATATCAACGTAATCATGCTAGGAGGGAGCGTAATAAGCATGTATAATATCATCGATATAGACTCTTTAGGATTAAGGACGGACACGCCTGTGATAAGTGTAACATTTAAGGAGTCTGGGGGGCTTGAGCCTCACATAAAGCACCATTTCCCAGACTCTTGGGAGAAGAAATTATCAGCTTATAACAAGCTTGGTGTGAGGGAGGCTGTAAAACTTTATACAAATTACACAGTTTACATTAGAACTTATGGTTTATCTTCAGAGATTTCTAAGAGAATATTAGATAAATTCACTATTCAAGGTGCCATACCAGAGCCCATAAGGCTGGCAAGGCTATTGGCTAGAGCAAAGATCGCCTCAGATGCCATTAAGATCTAGTTTCGATACATCAACTTTAACAAACTCATAGCTTCACTTAAGGATTTGACGATATAGTCAGGTGATGCTTCTTTTAATCTTTCGATAGAATTAGTCCATCTGTTTATTTTTATAAAACATACACTTGCATCTTTAGCGGCAAGCAAATCATTAATGCTATCTCCTATATATACTGCATTTTCAGCTGGCACGTTAATTATTCTCAAAGCTAACTTTATACCATTGCCATAAGGCTTTAGCTTATCAACTTCATCTCTCGTTACTATGACATCAAAATTATGTTCTAAGTCATGCTTTTTCAAAGCAAGCTCAACTGCCTTTTTCCCGCTGTTAGTAACTAAGCCTTTTTTGATTCCTTTCTCTGAAAGAAAATTTAGCATAGATTTTGTTTCCTTTAATAGTTCAGAAGTCTTGATAGCTTCTATCTCAAATTCATCTATAATAGACCAAATCCTATTCTTGATCTCTGATAATTTCATATTCAAAGATTTCTCTTTTATTTGTTTTTCAACCTTTTCCAAGATAGTTTGGGCACTATCATGTAAAGAAAAAATCGATGTATCAAAGCTTAATCCTTTTAGAAGTTTGAAGATAGTCTTACGGGATTCTTCATATTTAAAATTAAGATCGATGATAGTGCCATCGAAATCAAAGAGAACTGCCTTTAACTTCATATCTTTCAATTTTGATCTATAAAATGGTTATTAGAATTTTTGGGAGTTCTGATGATCCTAGTTGGAGTGATGATTATATCAACCCTCTTATCATGTTTTTCTCTTGGCACAAATTCTACTATTTGTATATCATGAACAGTAGTTATTACAATAATGCTTCTTTTGGCTAAATCTTCAGCCAAAGATATTTCTCTATCTCCAAAACCTTTTCCTTTACCTAATCGATACCCATTCAAATCTACAACCACAGAGCCTTCTACTATCAAATCTAAAAGTGGAGGAGCGTTAGTCCGTTCTCCATATTTAAAGGCTCCTTTTATAGTGCTAGCTTCTTTCTCTCTACCCTTTACTTTATCAGGTTTTATGATCAAATAGCCAAATTTTAAGCCAGGCGTAGGCATGACCAATAGTTTACCATCTAATAAAGCCAGTCTTCTAACAGGCGCTTGGGGAGAGTCTGGACATACCATGATAGAAGAAGCGCCTTTATATTCATTAACGCTTTGAAGTTTTAATGCTGCTAATTCAGCGCCCTTAAAGTTTGGTATGCGCCCAAAGCACGGTAAGGGAAAGGTTGCTATACCTTTTCTCTCCATCTCCGACCATATTCTTTCTCGAATCTCTTGCTTCCTAATCGAAATGTCATCTTTCATTTATTACATCTTTTATCTAAAAATAATTAATTTATGATTTTCTTATCATAGAAGAGCCTCCAGCCCAAACTTTATGAAGAAAATGCCAAAGAAGACAAGAATAGCACCACAAAATATTAGAATGGACCGATAAACCCTTTCACTTATGAGATTCTTACCTCGAGCCACGGCAAAGGAAACCGAGCCGTACCAACTCAAATCAGCCAATATGTGACCTAAATAAAATGCTATAACACCTATAATGCCGAATTCAATGGATTTAAGTAGAAAAACCGCCCCAACAGATACCCACCATATAAGCCAGAAGGGATTGGACAGACTTGTGAGGACTCCTAGTGCCATGGAGCCTATTTTATAATTGTTTGATTTAGCATTAAGGCTTAAATTAATCTTCCTTTTTAATACGTCTTTAAATGTATTGTATGCCATCCAGGATAGGAACATCCCTCCTAAAAGACCGATGAGAGCGACTATGGGCTTTAAAAATAAGACTTCAGCCAATCCAAGGGTAAGAAGTATTACCAAAATAAGTTCAAGAAAAGCATGACCTATAGGCACATAAAAGCCAGACTTCAATCCCTTCTTTGTAGCTTCATTTATGGTTACTATAAGTACTGGTCCTGGCATCAATGCCCCTGAGTAACCTATTATGAGAGAAGAAAAGAATAAAATTATGAGTTCTAGGAGCATGCTACTTTTATAGAATTGGATTGCCTTAAACTTTTAGAGTAAAACCTTATTTTTTAATTATTTCTTATTTGTTTGTCTATTCCCAATATCCGACTCCTAGGCATTTTGCAAGTCTTATTACGTTCTTCTCATCTTCTTCATTCAATCTATTAGATTGAAACTTCTCGCTAAAGTAAATGTAATCTGCAATGCTACGCTTATCACCTATCTTTGCAAAAACCAGCTTTGGATGCTCAAGGTCTTTGCTATAAGCTGCATTCGTTAAGATTATAGCTTGGTCTATTTTTCCATGCTCTACTATCTCTAAAGTATCCTCTATCTCCTGTCTTGTCAAGCATTCCTTTTCTGTTATCTTAACATTTACAACAACTTTTCTACCATCTTTTTCCTCTAGGTATAAATCTGCCAAACGGAAACTTTTTGAGCCTCCTGGTGTATCTATTCTCCTTGAAGCTCCATGGGCATAAAATATTGCGCCTTTCATGAACAAATATTTTCCTAAATCTCTTATAGCTCTTGTTAAATTGTCTGAGATCTCTTCATAAGTCTTCGTACTAGTTTTTATTATTCTAAAGTAATCAGGAATGGGTATACGCATTAAGCTATCCCTTAACTCTGCATTAGGTCTAATTCTAATTATAGCACCTATGAGATGGTCTTCCCTTATCCTCTCGCTACCTTTGGCAATTTCAAATGCTTCCCGCATTAGAGCAAGGATATCCCTAAGGTTGTTCATACCAAATTCACTAAAAGCATACTTTATGAGGTTCTTTAATTCCTCACCATCCTCTTTACTAATTACTGCATTATGAAACTTCAGATACTCTTTTATAATATCCCAGATTTCTTCAGGATCATCAGGTTGCGCTAAAAAGTATGTGAATGGTGCTTTTTGAAGACGATCAGCAAGAGAAGGATCTGCATTGCATATCTCTTCCATTACTTCAGACCTTAGAATCGTAACTAGAACAACGCCTGGAGGTTTTTCGTTTATTATGGCCTTTAATCCATCCATCAAAGATTTGTTAGCAGATATCTCATCTACTTCTATAAGTAAAACCCTACCTATATTACATGAGACTCTAGTAAGACCTTTTAGTTTCCTTAAAGCCTCGTTAAAATCTTTAGCCTCCAAGAACCAGTTTAGATTTTCTGATAGAATGTTAAGAACTGATTCAAATGCATCATCAAGCATATCTGAAAAGGCTTCTCTCAAAGCATAGGTATCGATGCTTCTTCTCTTTTCTATGACTTCTTTAGCAATTCTAGTAGGTCTTCTCCTAAATATTCTATCCATTATGCCTATTCTTAGCACTTTCCTTGCACTCTTATCCCCTCTTTCAGCTCTATCCCCTATATTTAGAACTATTTTATTACGCAATTCATGAAAGAAGCCTTCGCCTAATTCTTTTATTATAGATAAGTAAATGTTCTGAAGGTCTTTTGGCTCTATTCTTGTTAGATCAATATATGCACAATCAAACTCATCTCTTAAGATCTTCATGTGAAGGGCAAGATGAGTCTTCCCTGTTCCTAAGGGTCCTACAATGTTCACTATGCTAAAATTCTTCTGCCCCTTAAGCATTGATTCTTTTAACTCATTAACACAGATCAAGATTCTTTCTTTAATTTCCTTCCACCTTCTACCACCCAGAACTTTTGCAGCCGTTAAACTTGGAGTTGGTACATGAGAAAAAGGGTTGATTTTTAACCCATAAGGATATTCTATCATTAATTGAGACAATTCACGATTCTTTTCTTATAATAATTCTAATGTATAAAGCTCAACAATTTTCAACAATTTGGTTAAATGCTCATCATAATTTATCCTTATTAACAACTTTCTAAAAGGTCGAAAAGGTAACTGCTTTGGAAGAATCGATGTTAGAAGAAGGTGGATTGTCCATTGCTGGTGGCGCATTAACGATCGTTGCAGCATTTCTTGCTCTTATTATGGGAAATAATGTTATCTCGTTTTGGTTCTCGGATTTTCTTTATACTATTATCACTTGGTGGTTATCGATCATTGGCTTCGCCTTTGGAATAGCTTCTGGAGCTCTCATGGTAAAAAAGAGATCCTTTGCCTTGACAGTAGTAGGAATGGCCGTATTGCTGATAGTCGGCATTTTACCCCTTATATGGAGCTTCATCTACATTGAAGAGTTTCTACGATATTTATGGACCAGAATGTTATACATCTATGGAGTTCCTATCATTGTTTTATCTGCTTTAAGTATTGTCTTCGCTGTAGCTTCAAGGAAGAGGTTTACATAATCTCAATTGCATACAGATCCATTCGTAGCGAAGCTCTCCTAAAGGAGATTATAGTAAAGATTATTACTTAATTAAAATTGAACAAAAATTTAATTAAGTAAGCTCCAAGAATTAAGCAATAAAGAAAAGATATCAAACTATAATAATCCCGCTCTTAGATTTTTACTAATGTTCATAATTTGTAAATCTTTTCACAGCTTTTATATAAAAATACCCAATTTTTCCTTCACAAAGCTTTCAATTTAACTCATAATGAAAATACTCTTGAGATTTCAAGAATTTTCCCTATCTATTAACAAATCTAAAACCAATTGATACCATCTAGGACCTACTTCTCTAACTATTCTTGCCTTCAATATTTTATAATTTAATTTCAATCTTTTATTGACTTCACTTTTAGCTTTCTCTACTAAATCTTCATCTTTAAAGGCATGGACATGTGTGTAGTAATGAATGATACCTTTTGACTTCAGAGCCGATAAAGCAGCATCAATATAATCAATGGCTTTCTCTGGTAACGGCATCAAAACTCTATCAGCAATCCCCTTTAAAGAATTCTCGATGATTACTCTTGCATCTCCTAAAAAGGGAATTACTCTATCGGAAACCTTGTTCAACTTTATGTTTTCTAACATTAAATCATAAGCATCTGGGTTGATATCTATGCTGTACACTATAGAGTTTGGTTGATGCTTTGCTATTAAGATTGAAAAGGAACCTACGCCAGCGAACATATTCACTACAACCTCTCCATTCTTTACACTTTTTGCTATTCTGATCCTTTCTGTCGATAGCCTTGGGGAGAAGTAGACTTTTGCTAGATCGACCTTGAATATGCATCCATACTCTTTGTACAGTGTTAATGTTTTTTTCTCTCCTAATACATGCTCTAACTCTCTTGTTCTGTAATCTCCTGATATAGGGGTAACTTGCCTTAGAACGGTCTTTACTGAATTTATGTTGTCCATTATTGCTTTAGCTATTATGAACTTCTTATCCAAAAGAGAACTAGGAATCTTAATTATGGCTATATCTCCAACTACATCAAAGCTTCCATACAGTTGCTTAATTTCATCAATAGTCAAAATACTCTCTAAAGCTTTCTTTAGCATCTTCGTCAACGACAGCACCCGTTTTTATAATCAAAATGTCTTGCTCAAATAAATACTGTAACAATTATTCGATTAGTGTAATTTTTTGATTAAGTTCCTCTGATTCAAAAACGGATTTCATTATAAAAATTATGGTAGGATTAATCTCCAAATTCTGTATCTAAGATGCATTTTATGTAGGCTATCGTTATGAATATCTTGTATAACATTTACCAGCCTTTTTATCTATGATTATCTTTCTAAACAACCATGAAATAAAAAATTTAAATATGTAAAAAAGCATTTTTAGTGCAAAATGAAAAATAAAATCAGGGCCATAGCACCCGTAATAATCGCACTTATTCTTATAGTTGTGATAATCGTTGCAGGTGTTATCGTTTACTTTGTTGCATTTGCAACAAAGCCTAGTCCAGGACCTGGACCTGGACAAGGATTTCAGATAAGTAAGATAGAGAATTATGGCGACTTAGTTGATTATGTGACACATATAAAATATCGATGGACTTTATATGAAGGGGGCGAAACAAGCATCGGTGTCATCACCTTCGATGACTTAGGTGATGAGACTGTAAATGGATATCTTTGTAGAAAATTCAATTTATTGATAGAGAGTAATGGGGATATTAATGAAATTAGTGGCTGGGTCCTGAAGTCTGATTGGACGACCTTAAAGAAGTTGATATATGATGGCACTCCTGTCCCTGAAGAATACTTATCAATGTATGCTGGACTAATAGAATCCGTCGTATTCTTGCCTTATGTTACTTTCTTTGGCAGGAATATTGATTGGACACAAGTTACTTCAGAAATAGGTACTTTAACATCTATAGGTTCAGAGTCTAGGATTTATGGTGAGACTACTCTAACGGTTTATAAATGGCGTTTCATACCGAACCCAATTTATGAACCGTTAAAAGATGTTAGTAGCATAGAAGTGTGGCAGGGTCAGATAGGTAGTTACTATTTATTAACATACTTTGATGAAACAAAAAAGGATGGAGATTACACCAGATTCGAACTTCTAGAATTCACACCTTAAACCTCACTATTTATTTTTTAGTTTCATCGAATTGTAATTAAGGAGCTTATAGCGATGGGGAACAGACAGATCTACATAACCGTTTTAATCATAATTTTCACGATTCAAGCCCCTATTTCTCAAACTCAACCTTCCATAAATCTTCAAGGCTTAACTTGGAATCATACAACTATCACTGTGTTAATAGTTCCTCAGAACCAGCAGTCTTGGTGGAATCCATCTTATCTTAACGCTACTATACGCGCCATAAATGTATGGAATAATGCAATACTTAATTTCTCATCATCCTATGATTCTCGGTTTTTTTATTTATCTCAGATAAGAATGGTTTATTCTATAAGCCAAACAATAGAACCTGGTTTTGACATATATATAACTTGGCAAGAAGAGTACGCTGGCACAAACACCCTTGCCACATCTCAACCTTTTGTCCAACTACCTTGCACAATCATAAACAATACGATAACTTTGGGGGCCAAAACCAAAACATATATTCTAAACGAAGTGGACATGCAAAATATTGCCACTCATGAATTGGGCCATGCATTAGGCTTAGGTCATAGCAATTACGCTGGTGACATAATGTATCCACAATACACGCCAAGAGGGAATATAATCGCTCTTTCTACACTAGATCTTTATGGAATATCCATGGTTTTTGAGTGGCTTTCCCATTATCCCCAAATACCAAACATATGCCCATCAAAAGCCTCAATTACATTACCATCCTATATTTCATATGAATATTTACCAATATCCTATGAGAATTTACCACCCCAAACTCCTCCATATACTATCCTAGATTATATTCTTGGAATTCTAAGCTCACCTTATGTGACTGTTTTCTTGCTTTTATTGGCGATATTACTAGTCATCTTAGCAGTTGTCGTTGGGAAAGCCATAGGTAATCAAACGACTTTTGAAGATAATATATCTCAAAACAAGCTGAGATCCTTTAGTTCATGATAAGATCTTTATGGAATCATAAATTCTAAAAGTATGTTTATATAGCCTAAGTAACATATAAAGTTGGATAAGGATGGCCAAGTTTAAGTGTCTGATCTGTGGAGAAATTTTCGATACCGACGCGGAAGAAAGCAAGCTTCATATGCAGATGAAACATGAGATGGGCCTATTTGAAGCCATGTGGTTACAAAAAGTTGAGAGAGTTAAAGAAGAATAAATTAGTGAAAATAAGCAACAATTCAGAGAAGCGATATATCCCATAATTTTTTTAGTTAAACCTTTAATAAGACAAAAAACAAGTTTAACTTGATGTATGGAGGATATAAAGGCAAGATACTTAGAGTGAATCTGACAGACTCCAAAGTGTCTTTTGAACCGTTAAAGGAAAATTACACAAAGAAATTTTTAGGAGGCTCAGGGATTGCTGCAAAGATTTTATTTGATGAGTTAGACCCTCACGCAGACCCTTTAAGCCCTGAAAACAAACTTGTACTCATGACAGGCCCTTTGACTGGAACTTTAGCTCCAGGTTGTGGAAGGTTTGTCATAGCTTCTAAATCTCCGTTGACAGGAATATGGGGAGAGGCAGGGTCTGCTGGCTATTGGGGTCCAGAGCTCAAGTTTGCAGGTTATGATGGCATAATAGTAGATGGAAGATCGGAAAATCCTACTTATCTTTGGATAAACAATGAGAATGTAGAATTAAAGGATGCTAAGCATTTATGGGGAAAGGATACCATAGAAACTGAGAGAATTTTAAAATCAGAGTTAAAGGAGCCAAAAGCAAGGATTTTAACAATAGGTCCTTCAGGTGAAAAGTTAGCAAAAATAGCTTGTATAGTTACAGAAGGAGGAGTGGCAGGTAGGTGTGGACTTGGAGCAGTTATGGGCTCAAAGAACCTGAAGGCTATAGCTGTAAGAGGAGATGGGAGAATCGAGTTTGCTGATGAAACTAGTTTTCATGATTTAGTAGAAGAGATTTCTTCTATTATAGAAAAAAACCCAAGGACGAAGAGCTTAAGAAGTTATGGTTCAGCTGGAAGCATGGAAGGTAACGAGGCTGTAGGTGATGTTCCTATTAAAAATTGGATGGTTGACTCTTGGCCCGAAGGTGCTAAAAAGTTATCGGGGCAATACATGGCTAAGACTATTCTGAAGAGACCGATTACATGCTTTGCATGTCCTATAGCCTGTAAGAGAGAGATTGAGATAAAGTCTGGTCCTTACGCTGGGATTAAGGGTAAGGGTCCAGAGTATGAGACATGTGCCTCTTTTGGAACCTTATTATTAATTGACGATATAGAGGTTGTAGCTAAAGCTAATGATCTATGCACAAGATACGGTATAGACACTATATCATGCGGTAGTGCCATAGCTTTTGCTTATGAATGCTATGAGAGGGGTTTGATCACAAGTGAAGATACTGGAGGAATTAATCTTTCATGGGGAGATCATGAATCCTTCTTAAGGATGATAGATATGGTTGGAAAAAGAGAAGGCATAGGTTTCATTCTAGGAGAGGGTGTAAAACTTGCATCAGAGAAGATTGGCAAAGAAGCTGAAAAGTTTGCAATTCATGTGAAAGGATTGGAGATGCCTATGCATGACCCAAGAGCATACAAGAGCTTAGCATTAGGATATGCTACCTCTAATCGTGGCGCTTGTCATCTTCAAGCAGCTTCTCACTGGGTTGAGAGGGGAACTCTATTCCCTGAGCTTGGTTTAGAAGAGAAGCCAAACAGGTTTACATCTGAAGGAAAAGCCAAGATGGTAATAGACATGCAAAACTTTATGGCAGTTATAGACTCTCTTATAATCTGCAAATTCGCTCTTACATGTGGATATACATTAAATCATTTGTTAAAATTAATAGAAGCTGTGATAGGATGGAAAATTACCAAGGATGAATTCATAAGAATTGGAGAAAGGATCTTTAATATTAAAAGACTATTCAACAATAGGTTAGGAATCTCTAAAAAGGATGATAGTCTACCAGAAAGAATCAACAAGCCTCTATCTGAAGGAATAAAGCACAGTAGCCCAGACCTTGATTTAATGCTGGATGAATACTATAAATTGAGAGGATGGGATGAAGAAGGAAAGCCCAAGCCTGAAAAACTAAAGGAGCTCGAGTTGTGAGGGAATTATATGATAAAGGCACAAGTAAGATTAATAGGCGATCTAAGAGAAGCCATGGGAAAGGAGAAATTAGAGATAGAATTATCAAGTAATTTAAGCTTAAAGGAATTAATAGAAGATAAATTGCTAAGATACGAAGAATTAAAGGATCATTTGATCGATCCTACAACAAAAAAAATCAGAACAGATATCATAATATTGATAAATGAACGTTCGGTAGAGGGTTCCATTGAATCTGAGATAGTTAAAGATGGAGATATCATAACACTTGCTCCTGTAGTTGCAGGAGGCTGAATTATAGAGTTATACTGAACACATAGGGCAATAAGTTTTAATGCAATAAAATTAGTTAAGCACATATATGGAATTAGAAGATTGGTATTCTTGGTACAATAGAATTGCCTCAGCTCTTAAGCTTGATAGGCATGAGGATCAAAGGGCTACAGATATTCTTAGTGATCTGATTCAAAACAGATCCATAGAACCATATGAGATCAGAACTATTATTTATAATAAGCCAGCATTGGTATTTGGTGCTGGTCCTTCTTTAGAGGATGATATTCAAAGAATAGAAAAGGTTGGATTGTTTGACAAATTCATCACGATAGCAGCTGATGGCGCAACATCAGCCCTTCTTGATGTAGTGAATAGGGTCCCTAGCATAATAGTAACAGACCTTGATGGAAAGTTTGAGGATTTGCTATCAGCTAATAAAAAAGGTTCACTAATGGTAGTTCATGCCCATGGCGATAATATACCACAGCTTTTGGATTATGTCCCAAAATTGGATAAAATTTTAGGCACAACCCAGGTAGAGCCAAGACCAAGGGTATATAACTTCGGAGGTTTTACGGATGGTGATAGGGCAGTCTTTCTTGCTGTAGCTATGGGCGCAAAAATAGTTTCATTGGCTGGGATGGATCTAGGCAAAATCATAGGAAAGTATTCTAAGCAATACGTGAGATCTTATAATAGAAAAATGCTCAAATTAAAGTTTTGTAAAGAGTTGCTGGAATGGCTAGCTTTAAGAACCAAAACTGATCTTTACAACCTCACAAGCCATGGGGAGAGGATCAATGGCTTTATAGATGTAACCCCAGAACACATTAAACAAATTTCCTAGATCGTTTTTATCTAAATCCTTTTATTCTGTAAAAAGCTAATCTAAACTAATAGCTATACTGCTTAAAATTTATCTCACCTTACCTCTTACGAGCGATGCAAATATACCCATAAAACAAAGAATGGCAAAGATGATAAATGCTACTTCAACGCTCATCAAAAAGGAATTATAATATTTAGGGGTAATCTGAACTCTTCCAATATAAATAGCAAATATTAGCATAACGATACCTATGCTAAGGGTTTGACCAATCAATCTCATTGTCCCGAGCATTGCAGAGGCTACTCCATAAAACTTCTTTTCAACAGAACTCATAACTGCATTTGTGTTAGGAGATGAGAAAAGGGCAAAACCAAGACCGAGAAGAATCAAACTAAATACTATGAAATCTAAAGCTGTCTTTTCATTCAAGAAGGTGAGAAGGGAAAGTCCGATTGTTGTCAAAGCCATTCCTATCGAGGCTACTATTCTTGGCTCTATCCTATCCGATAGCCAACCAGCGAATGGTGAGAAAATAGCTTGGATGATAGGTTGAGATACTAAGATTAAACCTGCGCCTTGAGGAGTAAGCCCCTTGATGTACTGTAAGTAAAGGCTTAAAAGAAAACTTACGGCGAAGGTTGCACTGTAGTTGATCAAGGCAGCTAGATTGGAGAAAGCAAAGACTCTGCTATTTCTAAAGAGATTTATATTCAAAACAGGACTTTTCACTCTCGTTTCCCACTTAACGAATGCCAGAATTCCAAAAATACCAATTAGAATTAGCCATGCACCTGACATTGCTGGTAAAAGAGAAAGACCATACATTACTGTTATTAGCATTAGACTGTAAATTGCTGAACCAGCAAAGTCAAACTTCTCCCCCTTTGCTTCAGCCCATTCTCCTCTTAACCTCCAGAAAACAAGAACAATTATTGTTAAGCCCAAAGGCACATTCACAAGAAAGATGCTCCTCCAACCAAGATGCTGAGTTAAGAATCCACCTAAAAACGGTCCTAGGGAAAGGCCAAGATAAACCGCAGTAACGTTTATTCCTAAAGCCTTTCCTCTCTCACCAAGAGGAAATACTGAAGTTAGAATAGCCACGCCAGTACCAAGGATCATGGCACTTCCAATTCCTTCTAAGAATCGAAAGGAAATCAATGCAAAAGCAGAATTCGAGATTGTCAGTAGAAGACATGAAAAAGTATAAATCGATATTCCATATGTAAAGACTCTCTTCCTTCCATATATGTCTGCTATCCTTCCGAAAGGGACAAGAAACATCGCTGTAGCTAAAAGATATGAGGCTGTAACCCAACTTAACAAAACTGCATCTATGGCAAATTCTCTCCCAATAGAGGGAAGAGCGATGTTGACAGAAGAGATCATAAAAGGTGCAAGAAAAGAAGCTAGTGTAGCAACAAGCAATGCAACCCTTTTGTTCACACTATTGTTCATGAGATTCACACCAAATAGTTAAATTTCAATGATTTTCTAATAAAATTAGTTTTCTTCTTTTAATCGATTCGCTATTTGAATGGAGACTAATTTCATAAATTCAAGTTACTTTAACTTCCCTTAACGATTTATATTTTAGTCTTCATTTTTCTTTCAAGTGATTTCTTTGAACAAATTCTCTTTAGATTATGATGATAAGAAGCCCCTTGGTAATACAAGCGAGTATCTGCCTGCAATAGGAGTTGGGACTTGGGGCATTAGGAATAATTCATCAGCTATAGAAGCTTTAACCTATGCAGTTGAACTAGGTTTGAACGTGATTGATACGGCTGAGATGTATCAGAGTGGTAAAGCGGAAGAGATAGTTGGATTGGTAGTTAAAAGAGTTGGGAGAGATAGAGTCTTTATAGTAACGAAATTATTCCCTGAAAGGTTCTCTGACGATAAAGTCGCCATAAAGGCTGCTGAGGCTAGCCTTAGGAGATTAGGGATAAGATATGCTGACCTTATATTAATCCATTGGCCAGCCTCAGGCATTCCTATTGGGACACAGATCAAGTCCTTAGAGGCTTTGATAGAAAGAGGTTTAACAAGATATATCGGAGTTAGCAACTTTGAAGGAAAAACCCTTAGGGAAGCGTTAGAAAGTGTCAAAAAGCATGAGATAGTAGCTGACCAGGTAAAGTATAGCGTCTTAGACAAAAGAGTTGAGGATGATACATTACCTATATGTATTGAAAATAAGATAACTGTACAAGCTTACACACCTTTGGAGAAAGGTAATGTTCTAAGGAATAAGATAATACTTAATGTCGCTAAAAAGTACAGGAAGACTGGCATTCAAGTAGCTCTTAACTATATTATCTCTAGACCAATGGTTACAGCAATACCAAAGAGCGAAAGAAAGGAAAGAATAGAGGAGTTTTCAGGATCTTTGGGTTGGAGATTGAGCCAAGAAGACATAAAGACTTTAGAAGCTTTATAGAGCCTAGAAACAAGTAGAATAAAAAGGGAGATTTAATGGTAAGAGTGATAGGGATAGACCCTGGCACAAAAAGCTATGATTTCTGTGGCTTAAAGGATGGCGAACTATTCATTGATATCACTATCCCGACTGAAGATATCTTAAAAGATCCTGAAATAATCATAAAACTTTTAAATTCAGCAATGCCCTTGGATCTAATAGTAGGACCATCTGGCTACGGTTTACCTCTCACACATATTAGTGAGATTGATGATAAGAAACTCTTTTTAATGACTCTAATTAGGCCTGACTCAAAAAAAAGAGAGAATTTAGGCTTGAGAAAAGTTTTGAATGTGTTAAAGAGGGAGAATTTTAACATTTACTTTATTCCTGGAGTCATACATATGCCAACAGTACCAAATTATAGAAAGGTAAATAAGATTGATATGGGCACCGCAGATAAGCTCTGTTGCGCTGTTTTAGGAGTCTTTGATCAAGCAAGGCATTATAACATGGATTATGATGAGGTTTCTTTCATACTTGTAGAGATGGGCTATGGTTTCAACGCTATAATAGGTGTTGAGAGGGGACAGATAGTAGATGGCATAGGAGGGACCTTAGATAGCATTGGATTCTTATCTCTTGGAGCCATGGATGGCGAAATTGCATATCTATTGAATAAGATCGATAAAAGCACTCTTCGTCAAGGCGGTGTAGTATATGTAGCGAGAGATGAGAAAATTACTCCAGAGAAGTTTGCAACGAAAGTTCATGATGAGCATTACATTTTGGCATGGGAGGCTTTTATGGAAGGGATCGAAAAAGGAGTAGCGCAGATGAAGATATCTGTTAAAAAGCCTAGAGAGATTTTGCTCTCTGGGAGACTTTGCAAAGTAAAGAGAATTTATGATGAACTTTCTAATAGATTATCTTATTTAGGAAAAGTTAGAAAAATAGATGGGTTCGCTAAAATAGCAAAGGAGGCTGCTCAAGGAGCAGCATTAATAGCGGATGGATTAGCAAACGGTCAATATAAGAAGCTTGTTGACGTTATGAAGATAAAAGAGGCAAAAGGTACTGTGTTTGATCATATTTATCTTAAAGAGATGAAAGAACTAAAGCTTAAGTATGAGGCTTAAGAGTTAATCTTCCTGCTTTAATATTTGATCTTAATATTTGATCTATATAATCTATGGGAGATTCCATCCTCTTCCGCTTATCCTTTGTATCCCATATTACCGGTTCTTGAATGAACCTTTTTACAAGGCTTTTTAACTCTTCATAACTACTCGCATCATAGACTGGTAGACCCTTATCCTTAAGGTAGTTCAGCACACTTAAAGCCATACTACTGATGCCTTTGGTATACATGACCGTAGGAACGCCTAGTAGGCATGCTTCTTTACCCACTGTGCTACCACAAAGAGTAACTACACAATATGAGTTTGCTATTAGTTCGATCATATCATAAAACTCTTCATACCTCTTCGCATAGTATAAATTGTCAAACTCTTTGGCCAATAGATTGAATTCGTTAAACTCGTAGTCTACATAGGATGCTCTCTCTTCAGGTTCTCTCACCAATACATACTTAGGCTTCCATATTAACTCCATTTCCCTAGTCCATGCTACCGTAATGTCTCCATCATAACTTTGAACAGTTGCCGATGGCTCCATGGGCCAGATCCCCTTGCTCCATATGGGCATAATATGATAATTACACAAAGGTAAGATAAGTCTTGCCACATGAATGCTCCATGGTGTATCGTCGCTGGTAATTATAGGTCTAAGACCAAGTCCATAGGCTACCCTTGTGCCTTCTACACTTGAATGAGTATAGAAGGCATAGCCCTTGAGCTTCTTAGCATATTCTGCCAATTCTTTCATCCTTTGAATTGATGCTATAAGCTTGCCGTAAGGGTCTTTTCCTCCATGCTTACCAATTATGTCAAAGTTCAAGCCCAGAAACTTTGCCATTTTTTCTGTACCTGCTCCCTCTCTTACTGTGACTTTCACTTCTATATCTACCCTATCTATCAAAGCCTTTGCCAGTCTTACCGATGCTGGATCTGTGCAATCAATCCATAGCCTATCTATAATGTGATGCCACCTCTTCGATACCTTTTTTTAAATCTAAACGCTTTGGCTCAAATCCATAGGACCTTAGCCTATTAATGCTAGGGTAGACCTTGAATACCACGTCCTTCTCCCTACATGGCAAGTACTCCACACTACAACCCAGTACGGACCTCACTGTCTCTGCAAGGTCCTTATAGCTTCTTGGCACCCCACTACCTACATTATAAACTCTACAAGGATCTAACTTCTTTAGCCCTAGCTCATATGCTTCACACAAATCTAATACATGCGTGAAGTCTGTCTTTTGCTCACCGTAACAGAAAACCTTGATGTGTTTCTTTGACAAGGCGTTCTCCACAAAAGTCTTCACTATACCAGATGTTACGCCTTTGCCATACACTTCGAAACCTCTAAATATGATGCATGGTAAACCCAAAAGACAATATCGAAGTGCAAGGTACTCTGTTGCTGCTTTGGAAGCGGCGTAACCACTCATTGGTTTAAGTTTGGCTTCTTCGTCTAAAGGCTCATCTTTAGTAGGCAAGCCATACACAGCAGAACTACTCATATATACGAATCTTTTTACACCTACCCTCAAGGATGCCTCAAGAACATTCAAGTTCATCATCAGGTTATCTCTCATGAGCTTAAACTCTTCATCCTTCATTATTACAGCAAGGTGTATTACATAATCTGGCTTAAAGTCCTCAAACAATTTATACGCATCATCAAAATTTGTAAGATCACACATTAACACATTTTCCTTTGCCACTTTATCTATGCCCAAAGTTTCATAACCTTTCTCACGAAAGTAATTCAAAGCATGATAGCCTATGAATCCGCTAGCACCTGTAATGATCAGTCTAGGCATATCAAGCATCTGACCATCATCAATAAAAGAATTATGATACAGAATATGCCATAGAATTCATCAAACTGATGTTTAGGAATAGTCCTTGAAGGTTTCTTATTTGTGATCGTTTATCTTTCAACTCCTTACAATAAAGAGATGAGATAATAATGCTAGGATAATTGTAGGCATATTTTTATTTGACTCTTGAACTTGTATTTAACGAGAAAATTGTCCCAAAAGTTCTCTCTTAGCTCCTCAATCATACTTAGATCTGAACCCCAATACTACGGCACTTATGCGGCTTTCGACTATAAGAGAGTTAGAACCGAGTTTCTTAAGGAAGAAGAGTTCAGAGCATTAGAAAGCATTTATGATAAACCTGCCGATGTTAAGACGATTTCCAAAGAAGCTGGGATGGATTACGAGAGATGTGAAAGATTTCTGAAAAAGATGACCAAGTTAAGATTTGTTCAAGTAAGTAGTGATAGTCTAAACCTTAAGCCGCCTGAGAGAGTCAAGGTTGATCCAAAACTCTATGAAAAGTTCCCCATTCCTTTCTTATCTGCTCCTGCATCAGTCGATGTCTTCATAACAAGTAGATGCAACCTGAACTGTGTCCACTGCTTCTCAAGTGTAGAAGAGGGAGCATCTCATGAACTATCATTAAACGATCTAAGTTCTATCTTCAATCAGTTAGAGAGCATGGGAGTTTTGGAGGTTAGAATAAATGGAGGTGAACCGTTTTTACACCCAGAAATAGATAAGATCCTCATTACCCTAAAAGAGAAGAGGTTCCGCAAAGTCATATTGACAAATGGAACCTTGCTTGATGAGGAGATGATAAATCTGTTAAAAGAGTCAGAAACTATCCCAACCATTTCTCTTGACGATTCAGAGGAAGAGGATCATGACAATTTCAGAGGAGTCAAAGGTTCATTTAAGCACACAGTTAAAGCTTTAGAGCTTCTACAGAGAAATGGCGTTCAGTATGGTATAAACTGTTGTCTACACAAAAAGAATCTTAACAAATACAGGAAAATCATAGACCTTGCTATAAAATATGGGGCCTATAGGATAGCCTTTCTAGACCTCAAGGTAACTGGTAGAATGAAGAAGAAAGTGGAGTGGGTCCCATCCTATAGAGAATATCAGAAAGTCATGCTCAGTTTAATGATGGATAAATTCAGGTATAGAGGAAGAATAGATGTTGCATTAGATGTTTTCTTGTACTGTCAGCCCCTGAAGGAGTCTATTCTGGAAGCAAGGAAGGGATTCGTTTCATGCCAAGCTGGGAAGACAAGGTTATCCATAGATAGTAAAGGATCTGTATACCCGTGCAATCTTGTTCTATCTGATTCAAAATGGAATATATCAAACATAAAAAATGAAAAAATATTGGATATTTGGTTCTCTCAAAAATGGTTGTTCTTCAGAGGAGGAGTAAGGATAAGCGACCTAAAAAAGTGCAAGGACTGCAAAAACTTAATAAGGTGCAAGGATTTCTACTGTAGGCTTCTTCCTTATGTAACAAAGGGTGACTTCTTCGGTCCTCACACAAGATGTAGTTAAATAAAAAAGGAAGAATCAGCGCGTCAACAACCTTGTAATCCATGGAAGCAGTACGTTTCTTTTCTTGTAGAATAGAATGAGCAAAGGAAGTAGAATTATTATTATGAGTATCCAGTATTGAGTTAGAGTGGATACGGCACTAGGCAATAATTCTCCCCCTACAGGTTGAGGTCCAGCTGCGCCACTTTCAGTGGGACCTGGCTTAAGAGTTATAGCGTCTACGTGTTTCTTCTTCAAATTCTATCCCTGTAAGAGTGGCAATGAAAATATTTAAGCCTTTTCCACAAGAATATTGGAGTTACATGCTAAAATCTCTTCTGACTTTTACCATGAAGCAAAGGTCAAAATATACTCGAATGATTATCAAATAATTCGACATACTGTAAATTGCGTAAGAAAAAGATATAATAAGCTTAGCCATCTCTCATAAATGGGAATTGTCTATCTCTGTAGGAAAGATAATGGGAGTAAAGATAAAATTACATTACACATGGTTCATCGTCTTCGTTTTTATCACATGGACTCTTGCAGCTTTCTACATGCCTGATCAATACCCTGGATTGACCTATGAAGTATATTGGATAACAGGCATTCTCTCTTCTATAATCCTCTTCTCCTCTGTCCTTTTTCATGAACTTTTCCATACCTATTTCGCTTTGAAGAAAGGAATCCCAGTTCCGAACATTACGCTGTTTCTTTTTGGCGGTGTAACTCAGATAGCAGAAGAGCCAGAAAACCCTGATTTTGAACTCAGGATGGCCTTTGCAGGCCCAGCTTCAAGCTTTCTCCTCTCTTTGATATTCGGTCTATTTTGGCTTCTAGCTGTACAATTCAATTTACCACCAATAATCATCGCTCCTTTAAATTATGGTTGGCTTATAAATGCCCTACTTGGAGGGTTTAACCTCATACCTGCCTTTCCCATGGATGGTGGGAGGATATTGCGGGCTGCCATCTGGAAGTCAAAGAAGGATCTCATAATAGCCACAAAAATAGCTTCGAATGTTGGAGGAGCTATTTCTTATCTTTTCATCTTTTTTGGTCTTTTTTTGATCCTCTTTAACGGGTTTATAACGGGAATTTGGTTCATACTTATAGGCTGGTTCATAAAAATTGGTGCAGAAGCAAGTCTAAACCAGACCATCATAAGCCAAGCGTTATCTGATGTTAAAGTTGGGGATATAATGACAAAAGAAGTTCATACGATCTCTCCTAATGCATTCATATCTGATGTTGTCGAGAACTACTTCTATAAATATAAACATGGGGGCTTTCCAGTAGTAGAGAATGGTAGCCTTCTTGGTATGCTAACCATTCAAGACATTCGTACAGTAACCAAAGAAAAGTGGAAAGAATTGCAAGTCAAAGACATAATGACAGGCTCTGAAAAGTTGGTTAAATCTCAGCCTGAAGAACCAGTAGCAAGTGCCTTCCTCAAACTTTCTAAACATAATATTGGGAGGTTACCCGTAGTTAAAGATGGGAAATTAGTAGGAATAATCACAAGAAGTGATATAATGCGCACCATAAGAGTGAAGACGGAGCTTGCAGGTAAGAAATAGTTCATAAAAAACTTTGGCGCCGGGAGTGGGATTCGAACCCACGAGACCCAAAAAGGGTCACGGGCTACCTTTTGATGGACTCAAGGCCTACGCTCCAAATTGCGGATCCGCGCATTAGTCCACTCTGCCATCCCGGCGATTCTTAATCTATTCTTCTACCTTAAAATCCTTTATTCAATTGAATAAAACCTCTTAAGAACCCATTTAATCCTATCTAGTGGGTCAAATGCAAGAACCAGATTTATCAATAAAAATATCGAGCTTAGAAATGAAAAATCCATTAATGTTGGCATCAGGGATACTTGGCACATCCATAGCATCTTTGAGAAAAGTATTCGAAGCTGGTGTAGGAGCAGTAATAACAAAATCTATTGGTTATGTACCAAGAGAAGGCTACAATAATCCAACTTTGGTTGAAGTTAATGGAGGTTATTTGAATGCCATAGGATTATCAAACCCAGGCGTGAGAGAGTTCTATAATGAATTATCGAAATCAAAGATCGATGATCTGCCATTAATAGTGAGCTTGTTTGGAGCCAAACCATCTGAATTCAAGTACATGGTATCTATTCTTGATGAATTAGATATAAAGGCCTATGAGGTGAATCTATCTTGTCCTCATGTAAAGGGCTTTGGAACTGAGGTTGGTCAGGATCCTGAAGCAGTTAGAGAGATAGTCAAATCAATAAAAAAAGAGACGAAAAAGCCTCTATTAGTGAAGCTATCCTCTAACGTTACAGACATAGTGAAGATAGCAAAGGTTGCTGAGAATTCTGGTGCAGACGCTTTAACCGTTATAAACACAGTAAGAGCCATGAGCATAGACATAGAGACTTTTAGACCTATTTTAGCAAATAAAATAGGAGGATTGTCAGGACCAGCTATAAAGCCTATAGCTGTTAGATGTGTTTACGAAGTTTCGAAGGCAGTAAAAATCCCTGTTATAGGCTGTGGGGGAATAATGAATTGGCAAGATGCTATAGAATTCTTCTTGGCAGGAGCGAGAGCGATACAGATAGGAACAGCTATAGCTTATGAAGGATTAAGCATATTTGAGAAAATAAAAAAGGGGATTAGAGACTATTTGATAATGAAGGGAAAAAAGAGTGTGGGAGAAATAGTTGGTCTTTCCCATGATTTTTAACAGGCCAAGAATAGTAAGAATTTTAAGAGTAATAGAAGAATCTTCGACAGTTCGCTCTTTAATATTCAAAGATGATTTATGCTCAAAGGCTAAGCCTGGTCAGTTCATGATGGTATGGATACCTGGTGTAGATGAGATTCCTATGAGCATATCCATGATGAAAGATGATCTGGCAGGATTGACTGTAAGAAAAGTTGGAGAAGCATCAAATGCATTATTTAATATGAAAGTTGGTAGTATGATAGGCATAAGAGGGCCTTATGGTAATAATTTTACTATTGCAAGAGGAAATGTTATGCTAGTAGGGGCAGGGACAGGGCTTGCGCCTTTGATGCCATTGTTAGAGATTCTTGCAAAACAATCAACTTCAATATATGTGATAATAGGAGGAAAGACCATAGATGAATTCATATTTGTGAATAGAGTAAGGGATATTCTCTCAAGGACTAATGGTAAGATGATAATAACTACTGAGGATGGTAGTTATGGTATGAGAGGATTGGCAACAGATGCCATGCTACCTATATTGAAGGAAAAGAGCATAAATATGATCTACACATGCGGTCCAGAGCTAATGATTAAAAAAGTGTTTGAGATTGCTCAAGAATTTAATATCCCTATTCAGGCAAGCTTGGAAAGAGTAATGAAGTGTGGAATAGGAATTTGTGGTAGTTGCTGCATAGGTAAATATAATGTGTGCAAAGATGGACCAATATTCGATTCTTTAATGCTAGAAGAAGTCAGAGATGAATTTGGCTTTTTTAAAAGAGATCATTCCGGTAAAAGAGTCATGTTATAAATCTTCAAAACTTATAAGGTACCATTTTAAGAATGTTCTTGAGGAAAAGGTGGGATAAATGCCAACCCATGGTTCTTTGACAAAGGCTGGTAAAGTTAGAAGTGCAACACCAAAGTTAGTTGCTAGACCTAGAGTTGCTCCTATACCGAAAATGGGTAATAGAAGGAAGTTCGTAAAGAGATTTTTATTGAAGAGAAAGCCAGGGCAGAACTGGATAAATGCATGATTAACAATGAGCAATACTATAATTTCATTTTTTGTTAAGAATAGACTGCTGAGTTGGGATAGTTAATCTAAAATCGCTTATAAAGTTAATGATGCAAGGCTACATCAGGGTTATCAGAAAAAATTAAAAATAACAAAGGTATTCATCAGCGGATGGTTATCTTTAAAAGATGGTGGAATAGGCGCGATATCCCATTACTGAAAATTCCTCCTGTTAAATTAATTATCGCTACTTTTCTATTTATTGCCTTCTTCTCTATTTTTTTAGCCCAAAATCATTATATATTTAACACTTATGCATGGGATCTAGGGATATTTAATCAGGTTTTATGGTCAACTCTCCATGGTAAACCCTTTTATTACACATTAGAGCCATTCTGGTCACGATATAACAACTTTCTTGCAACGCACTTTTCACCGATACTTGTTTTGGTTCTTCCTTTTTATGCTCTTTATCCTAAGCCAGAAACTCTTTTTGTTTTAAATTCAGCAATCATAGCTTTAGGCGTAATAGTTGCACATAAACTCTCTTATTTGTTGTTAAAAAATGAGAAGTATGCAACTATATTCTCTTTTCTGTTCCTTTTTAACCCTTTAGTTATTGGCCAAGCTTTTTCGTCTTTTCATTTAGAGACCTTTTTCATGACTTTGATGATGTTCACAATTTACTTCTTCGCTAAGAAGGATTGGTGGAAATATTTCATCAGCCTAGCCTTGACTTTGATGACTATAGAATATGCAGCAATACCTTTAATTTTCTTTGGAATTGCTATGTTACTAACTATCAATAAATGGAGAAGTCTCAGTTATGGTGTTAAATTCTTAATACCATTGATAACGATTATTTTATCTTTGCTATATTTTGTCCTAGTTCAAAATATGCAACTAGCCTTAGGTCTTATTAAACTTAACATCCACCAAGAATGGAAGATTCTAGGAGCAAGTAGTATCATTGAGGTGCCATTAAAAGTACTTGAGAATCCTGTTGCTGCTTTAAATGCCCTTTCTTATGATTCTTTTTATAAAATATGGTATTTGTTGATGATATTTGCACCATTATTATTTCTACCTTTATTAGAACCTACATACTTACTACCGACTTTACCATGGTTCATTATTTCTCTCTTCTCCAATTATCCAGCTTATTATGTTATTTTCACACATTATCCAGCATTTATAGCTCCGTTTATTTTTCTAGCAACGATCTATAGTTTCAAAAAGATTGCCGAGAATAAAAATACAAAGGTAGTAAAATTGAAAAAGTTATTACCTAAGATAATGCTTGCACTCACAACAGTATCTTTACTTGTAGCTACTCCTAGACTTGACCCAATATCTTACCTTACAAGAGCGGATTTGCAACATGTCACAAAAGTTTACGAAGCTTTGAGCTTAATTCCAAGCAATGCATCAATACTTGCTCAGGATAACATCTTTCCTCATGTATCAGGTAGATTTGAAGCCTATACTATACCATCACCGACTTGGGAAGGCTTTTCTTTAATTGCCATTGAAACTCTAAATAATACGTTGGCTAAAAAGCCAGAATATATAATTATAGACTTGAAAGCGGATAATCCGCACTCAAGAGCCATAGGAGAGCTAATACTTCGGACCTTATCAAAGTTAGAGGTTTCATCTTATGTTTTACTAGTAGAATATGACGGAATTTATCTGTTTAAGCTTAATCATATTAAATCTTGATTTTAATGAATAAACGCTAATGATTAATCATTTAAAGAATATTTTTCTTGTACTTTTTCCTTATCCTTAGTCTATAAGTTATACCTAAAAGTTCCCAGAACATCTGTAAAATTTTTTTCATGTTAAATCCAGCATTTAGTCTCATACTTACAGGTAATTCGATTACTTTTAGCTTTAAAAAGTTTGCAAAAGCTAAGAACTCGACATCAAATACGTAACTATATACAGATTGCACTTTCACTAATTTTCCAAGAGCCTCCCTTTTGAATGCCTTAAAACCTGTTTGCGTATCGCTTACTTTTATGCCGACAAGCAGTTTTGAAAGTATGTTAAATCCTTTGCTTAGAAACTTTCTAAGAAAAGGCGCCTGAACATTTGATTGTTTATGCCACTTTGACCCTATAGCAATATCTACATATTTTAACGCGTTAAAATATTCCTGAAGATTAATAGGCGAAATTTCTCCGTCACTATCTAAAAGAAAGATTATATCACCACTCGTATGCTTAAAACCTTCTTTTATCGCAAATCCTTTCCCTTTATTTTCACTATAACTCACAAGCTTTATGCCATTATATTTCTTTATGCACATAAGAACTTTACTTGTTGTTTCATCTTTACTTCCATCGTTGACCACAACAATTTCATAATTCAATCCGATTTTCTCTAGAGCTTCTATTGCCTCTTCTATTGCTTCTTTTATGTGTTTTTCTTCATTGTACGCTGGCATGATCACAGAGATCTTCATATTATTGTTCACTTTCTTTTGTTATTAGAGACTGATGAAAAGTTAAACCGCTCATGTTTTCAGCAATTTTCTTTTAACATTCTCTCAAAAATGGGTAGAATATTCTTTGAATCGTATCTCATTGCAAGGTTCCGAAGCTTAATACCCAACGAGGCGAAGTAATCTGGATCTTTCTTCCATTCATTGTAGAGGTTCATTATTTTCTGTGAAAACTCGTCCACATTATTAGCGAAAAGCAAAGGCAAATCAAGAGATAAATGAGCAGGGATTCCTGTTGTCAGCACCGGTGTGCCACAAGCTAGACTTTCGACCACAACCAAGGGGAAGTTATCTGCTCTAGATGGATAGACAGTAACATGTGCCGAAGAGTATAACCTAGCCAACTCTTGCTCTCTTGTCACATAACCTAACCCTTTGATGCCATTCGCCCTGTTGCAAGTTCCTCCAACCCAAATGAACTCAACATTACTGCATTTGCTTCTAAGCAAGTTAGCCAATGTAACGAATACATCCCAACCCTTCTGCCATGAAGGCCTACCTACATATAGCACAGTGAAATTATCTCGCTTTTTCGTCATGGGTTTATAAATATCCGTATTTACAAAGTTTGGTATATAATAAACCCTCTTATGCCTCACTTTAATAGCTTTGTTAATTATATGAATTGCATCGTACATAGATAAGTCGGCTGTACCCATTACCTTATACACCAAACGTGATAGTATAGCTGGCAGGCCATAATTTAATGGTGGTATTTTAGGCATAAAGTATACATTTGTGTGAATACCGGCTATCTTCTTTGATTTGCAATGGAAGAAAACATATCCTAAAGGATTGTAAAACATGTATGAAATATCCGAACTTACAGTATGATGCCAAGCTTCATAGTAAGGTATGCCGTCTAGAATTTTGGCTAGCTCATTTGAATTGATTACTTTCCTACCATGAGGAGTATATGGCAAAGCATGAATTTCTACTTGATGCCCTCTTTTGTGAAGATATTTAGCAACCGTCCAAGCCCATTTTTCACCTCCGCCTCCAAATGCCAAGCTGATATGAAGGCATAAAGCAATTTTCAATCATAATCACCTTGAGGAATCATCTCAATCCTTTTAACTTCAATGTAATCCAAGTAAACATCTGCTTCAGCATAGAAATTAAACCCCCGAAACTCCATGCTCGAAGGTTCTTTTAACTCAAAGTAAAATGTTAAGTTCTGCCAAGCCATTGGTTCTGTAAAATTTGATCCAAAGACTAAAGCTTGGCCCAATTGTTTTTTGAGGTCGAAAGCAAATACATCGAGCGTCATGATGTATTCTTTGGTAGGCTTATCGATCATCATACGAAATGTAACGGAAAAATTACCAGGTGGCAAGAGTGCGTAAGGTCCGTACCAGAATGTAGTTCCATTAGAATAACCACAGTCACGGTAAAGCACGTATCCCGACTTTGAATTTTTATAAATAATAGCTTTCCCATCTTGTAAATACAAATTCCTATAATCATAATTTTCCATGAAGTTAAATATGATTGGTCGACCATTGTAGTCAAGCTGGAATAAGTATACACCATCGTTAATTGCAAGAAAGCCATATGGTAGTCTTTCTTTGTATAATGTCTTGTAAATCAACTCAGCTACGGCTTGGCTTCCTTTGTCTTTCGCTTTCAAGTCTATAATTATATATTCTGGCTTTTTAGCCAACGTATTATTTAGAGTTTCAATGGCAATTAAAGAAAAGCCTTCCCAAGTCGGTGATGGTATAGTATAGGCTTCAAATCTACCTGATACATGAGGAAAGATGTTATTCTGAGCAAGTATTGATGCATTGCTTGGAATTAAGTCTAGAACATCATTCAGTGAAGAGATATGCCGACTGTCAAAACCCATTATAGATGAGTAATTCAATGATCCCAATACTATAGTTATCATCGCTGCAATTAAAACTGAGATTTGAATAAGTTTCATCAACTTTTTGGTAAACAGTGTAGTGCTGTTATCGAGGAATTCCTTAAGGCCAAAGATCGTCGCTAGGAATAAAAAGGGGATGATGAAGCTAGAGTAATGCGTCCAAATCACATAATGTGGTTCAAAATTAGATAGCATCGCAACCAAAAGCCAAGGTAATGCTGGTAAAAAGTATAAAGGCTTCAACAACGCTATGAATAAAAGGGGAGCAAATATCATCAAGAGATAAACTGACTTATAACCCCAATCATATGTAAAAGCGTTCCACGCCGCAACAGGATCTAGAAATACTTTAAGAGGTACTTGCTCTAAGCTATCAGCACCTAAAACTCTCCAACTCTTAACGACACCTTCTGCATTATATCCTAGCATAAGTTGAAAGTTTCTAGCTAATAAAAACCACATAGCAGCCAAAGCAATAGTTATTAGTGCGAAGTGGAAAGTGTTTTTATCATAGTTTTGACTTCCCTTCCAAAGTAATAGCGCGGAAATTCCAAAGAAAAGCACAGGTATGGCTGCATACTCTATGCTCATTAGTGTGAGTATTGTAAAGATTATGTATCTTTTCCAGCTTCTTTTAAAAAAGAAGTATGTGGAGAACAAGGCAAATACCATAAAGAAGTCTTCCAAATGGAACCATTCAACGCTTACTCCCATTACCAAAGGGTTGAGTAAGTATGCAAAGGCTAGAATAAGAGCATATTTATCGTTTCTAAGTATTAATCTTGCTAACTTGTATACTATTAAAGAACCTATCGTTATAATTGTTGAGTGTATTAAAAAAAGTATTTCAACGTTGGGATAAAGAGCATAAAAAGGAAGAATCATAATTAATATTGGAGAGAAATGGGTTGCAAGAAAGCTGTTATTGGTACTTATGAAAGGTTCTACTGTATAGTAGAAGGGTTTGCCATTGAGCGTGCTCCAGAGAACTTGATTGAATATTCCCGTATCCCAAGCATATGTGGAGAATGCATAATGAGTAAATGATAAAAGGATTGAGAACGTAATAATGTAAACAATCATGCCTATGAACAATATCTTTGGTATACTCTTTAAAATAGACTTAACAAATGTAAAGACTCTGTAGCCAAGAACTCTTGAATAGGCTTGCAAAATTCATTACCTTAACTTACTAATATTCACACATCTTAAATAATTCTTCATCCTTCTTATTTTAGAAGAAGATAAGCATGCTATGATTTTTTTATCATAATCTTTTTGCATGGAAAAAAGAAAAAGGGAGGGAATTAATAACTTTTATAATTAGACAGAAAACTTGATCTTTTGATAAGCACTTCAATGGTGTTGATATCCTAGAAACGATTTCAAAAATGTTACTATAATAAATTCTAGAAGGCTTGATGATTCTAAAAATACATTCAGATTTATTGATGCTTTGTCATGACGGAACGAGTTATTGGCTAACAATATATAAGCTGTTATGGAGAGAAGATATTAAGAATATTTGTTGAGTAACACTTCATTTTGTTTATAAGTGAAGGAGGGATAGTCGATTTAACAATGCATCATTTATAATTAGATTGCTGAAAATAATATTTTGTGATGTTTTGTGAAGTAATTTTAAAGTGGATTGATTATCAAAAGATTGTATGCGCTAGTAGGTAAGTAGGAGAGCCAACTACCACAGCTGCCAAAGCAAACCATTTTGCATTAACAAACCCCAAGACTACAACGCTGACAACATCTGAAACTTTAAGATAATCTATGCTTATATTCGATAAGATTCTTGATTTTATAGAATCATCACAATAAGAAGTATCATATACAGTTACCTCAAATTTCAACAAGGCTATAGAGATATAAAAGGATGTTTAGCTTTGAACACTAATTATTTTCGTTTACATTAAATGGGAGCCAAACGCCTTAAACTTTTAAGATATGCTAGAAGGAAGACTAAGGATTGATCCTCATTTCCTAGTTTCACTATTATATGACAAAAATAAGGGTAAGGGAGCAAAAATCCTATAAGAGAAAGAATCCAAGAGTCAAATCATACTTCTCTTAACTTGACAGTATCGTTAATCGCCACAAAACCTTAAATAATAAAATGCAAGCTGAAATTAACTTAAGCTGATGGTATTTGAATCATATTCTTTTTGGCGAGTGCGGTAATAAGGTAATCCTTCTTGGCAACGAAGCTATAGTTAGAGGTGCCTTAGAGGCAGGTGTTGGTTTTTCCTCAACTTATCCTGGAACCCCTGCGTCAGAGATAGGAGACACTTTTGCAGAAATTGCAAAAGATGCTGGTTTATACTTTGAGTACAGCGTAAATGAGAAAGTTGCATTAGAGGCTGCTGCAGGAGCCGCCCTTTCTGGAGTTAGATCGATGGTATCCTTTAAACAATATGGGCTGAATGTCTCTTCTGATAGTGTCTTTCCTCTAGCATATATAGGAGTTAGAGCTGGGATGGTCATAGTAGTTGCTGATGATCCAAACTGTTGGAGTAGCGCTCAATCAGAACAGGATAGCCGCTATTATGCTCGATTGGCACATATTCCTATGCTAGAACCTGCAGATTCACAAGAGTGCAAAGATTTCACAAAGATAGCCTTTGATCTATCTGAAAAATTCAAAATTCCTGTCCTTTTGAGGACTACAACAAGAGTAAGCCATGGAAGAGGTGTTGTTACACTTGGAAAAATAGTAAAAGGGAAAAAACTAGGAGAGTTTAGCAAGGATTCGATAAGGTTGAGAAACTTTCCCCCATATATAATGGAAACTCATAGAGAGCTACACAAAAAGTTAGATGAATTAAGGAAACTTTCTGAAGAGATTAACATAAATTACTTATTGAATGAAAATTCAAAAAACGATCTGGGGATCGTGACTACTGGAGTAGCATTCAACTATGTGATAGATGCATTACACGATCTAAATCTGGATTTACCAGTCTTGAAGTTAGGACTAACCTATCCATTACCAGAAGATAGGTTAAGAAGCTTTATGAGGAATCTCAAGTCTGTCCTTATTGTTGAAGAAATAGAACCGATTCTTGAAGAAGGTGTAAATGCTTTAGCTAAAGATTTGAAAACAGAATTGAGAGTATATGGGAGAAAAGAAGGACATCTTCCAAAGTCCGGTGAACTTAAGGAAGGAGATGTGTTAATTGCTATCAGTAAGATAACCGGGGTCAAATCTCAATATAATCCTATAGCTCAAAAAGAAGAGTACAAGAAGTTAAGCATAATAAAGAGACTTCCAGTGATGTGCCCAGGCTGTCCCCATAGGGCTACATTCTTCGCAACAAAATCAGTAGTAGGAAAGGATGCTGTATTTGGTGGAGACATAGGTTGCTACATATTGGGGATTTATCCGCCTTTTGAAACCCAAGACTTTGTGTTCTCTATGGGTGCCAGTGAAGGAGTTATTCATGGCATAAAGAAAGTCAGCAATCAAAAAGCGATAGCTTTCATAGGAGATTCGACCTTCTTTCATGCTGGAATCCCCGGCCTGATAAACACAGTCTACAATAAATCCAATCCTTTGATAATAATTCTTGACAATAGATCTACTGCTATGACAGGCCATCAACCCCATCCTGGAGTTGGCATAACTGGCATGGGCGAGAAGAGCAAAGTCATAAACATAGAGGATATAGTAAAGGCTTGTGGCGTTGAGAATGTAATGGTCGTAGATCCTTTCAATGTAAAAGAGATGGAAGATGCAGTTAGAGAGTGCTTAAAAAAAGACACGGTTTCTGTGATAGTAGCAAAAAGGGAATGCCAATTGCTTGCTATTAGAAGAAAAAAGAAAGAAGGCATTATAATACCAAAGTTCAGCATAGATCAAAGCCTTTGTGATAATTGTGGCATATGCTTGTATCAGTTTGGCTGCCCAGCAATATTTATGGATAATGATAAGTTCTATATAGATAAAGAACTTTGTACAGGTTGTGCAGTTTGCGTTCGTATCTGTCCAAAGAAAGCAATTAAAGCGGTGAAATGATGGAGTTTAATGTAATCATCACAGGAATAGGAGGACAGGGAGTCCTTACTCTTACAAACATAATAACTTGGTCTGCCTTAAAGGAAGGATTTGATGTTAAGGCATCTGAATTACACGGTTTGGCTCAAAGGGGCGGTGCAATAGCTTGCCATGTAAGATTTGGGGATGAGATATATTCACCCTTAGTCTTAGAAGGAAAGGCAGATTTAGTATTTGCTTTAGAACCTTTAGAGGCTTTGCGCTCTTGCTACTTTGGTTCAAAAAATAAGACTATATTTCTAGTGAACACTCATAGATTAATTCCATTATCCATCTTCATAAACAAAGAGGGGTATCCATCCTTAAGCTATATAGCAGATGCTCTAAAATCCTTTTCGAATAAAGTAATATTAATTGATGCATCTGAGATGGCAAAGAAGGTAACAGGAGACACTATTATGGCAAATATTTATATGCTTGGTTACGCTTGCGCCAAGAATTTGATTCCTTTAAAAAGAGAATCTATTCTATATGGAATAGAAGAAGCAGTTTCTCAAAAGTATCTTGGTTTAAATAGAAAAGCCTTCGATCTTGGGTTTGAGGCCATTTAGAACTTTTCACTAATTATTACTGTAACTGAATAAGCTACTTCCAGTTCTGATAGGTTTATCTTAAATTCTTTTTAGTTACCATTTCTTTTACACTTACCTTTATGGTTCTATTAAATTTAAAATTATGAACTTTATTGATGCTCTTTATGAGTTTCTGAAAGATTCATGCCAAAACTTTTTATGATTTCTTTGTAATCTTTAATAAATTCTATGATTATATCCTTAACGCGCATCGATAGCTCTTCCTTTTTTACCATAAACGTGATAACATTTAACCATACTTTTAACTCATTCTCTTCTCTATCAACATTGGTAATCACCGTCAAATTTTTAACACTTCCAGCAAGATTTGCGCGAATAGATGAGCCATTCTTTCCTTCAGAATAAATCTTGATATGGCCTACAAGCTTATCATCAATACTACTAATTTCAAAGAGCTTCAAAACTAGTTTACGAAAAAATTCTTTTAATTCTTCTGTAGTTCTAGTTTCAGAGAATTCTAAATTCATTTCAGCTGCGAATACAGATGGTTGATCAAGGATTTTCATTAAGAAAAGATATTTTCTACGACTTTATTAATGTTTGATTTGTATAAAGCTGAGATTTGCATTATCTTCACTTCTTTTTTTACTCTACGAATTGCCTCCTCAATCTCTTTTAGATGTGATGGGTCTGAAATTTTATCTATTTTATTTATTAACACTAAGTCTGCACTCTTTAGTTGCTTTATTACAAATGGGAAGGATGCTAGCAATAGGTCTAATTGTGTTGCATCAAAAAGGGTTACAACTGGTAATACTTCAAGTTTCATACCATTCATAGAATTTAAAATATTTTTTATGTTAAAAGCATCTGCAACACCGGAAGGTTCCATAATCACTAAGTCTGGATTATAATTTTCCTTTAAGGTTTTAAGCGTACTGGGTAAGTTTACCGCTATCTCACAACATATACAACCCCCAAACATCTCTTTCACATTCAAGCCATAAGATCTCATCACTTTATCATCTATGCCGACTTCTCCAATATCATTTACTATTATTGCCAATTTTTTCTTATAATTTAAAAAAAGCTCTTTAGCCAGCTCTAAAATTAGAGTTGTCTTTCCAGAGCCAAAGAATCCCGATACTATTAGGAATTGCATTGTAATAATTATAGTCAAACGAATATATTAACAAATTGGGAAATTTTGTTAATATATTGTAGCTAACTTAGCCGGGATAGTTTTACACCTTTATTATCTGCCTTTGTTATAAGTACCTTCCCCCCCGTCTCCCTCATGCCATCTTCAACAGCTTTAGCTATTGTCAAAGCCTTTTTCTTATTATTGACAAAGGTATAAAGAGTAGGCCCAAAAGAGCTTAGGCCTACGCTATAAGCACCGGCTTCAGTCATTACTTTCATGATTTCCCTCACTTCATTAGATTGTAGACTCAATTCTATCTTCTTAAAGCCAATATTCTGTATTTTAGATATGGCATCTCCAAATTCGACTATATCTCTCTCAACTAATGAAGGTAAGAGTTTCATAAGAATTATGTGAGATAAAGCTTGGACTTCGTTGATAGGAATTGGGCAATATTTAGAGAAGAGCTCAACTTCAAGCGAACCATGAATTCTTTGCTCCACTCTTGGGATTGCCAGAATAGCTAACCAGTCTTCAGGAAAGTCAAGTCTAGAAACCACGGGAGGAGGAGGGGCTTTGGAGGCTGACGAAGGAAGAAAGTTTTGCTTCTGTTTATTTACACCAAATGTATGCCCTCCATCAATGATAAAACCTCCAGCCTCAAAGGCAGCAACACCTATCCCCGATGTCCCACCTCTTCCAACAATTTCAGCTAGCTTTCTAGGGCTAACAGGAATTTTATATAATTCTGTTACAGTAAAAGCAGTTCCTAATGATAACTGAGTGCCAAAACCGAGACCGACATGCTCATCATACTTTTGAAGAATTCTTATATGCAACCCTCCCTTCAGATTGTAAGCCTTCAAAACCTTTTTTGCTGCTTCAAGGGCTCTACCGCTATCATCTCCTTCAACTTTTATACTATCATCTATAAGCTCTGCTTCTAGAACTATACTTGGCTCTTCTAATGCTATACCAACTCCACCGTCTATTCGTCCTAGTTCGCCATTCAAATCTATAAGAGTTATATGCAACCTTGATGGCGTCTTGACTCTAATCATAATTATTTGTTTATTATCGAAGAATTAAAATGTTAAGAGAAGAAAGAATCATTAGCTATTTAAGTTCTAAGCTGTAAGAATAGCCATAACTAATCCATTAACTTTTGATCACTTAAGAAACTTTGGAGCGTAAAGACAAACTTTCACAAGAAAATTCTTCTGTGCTTATACGCTCCTATTTAATATCATAAGTTTTTGTGATTGCTTTCTTAGTGCTATAATATATGTCTTTATAAATTTGAGCCTTTTGTCTGTCAGCACGCCATAGATGGCCCATAATCTTTTTCGGACGAAAACAAGTTAAGGATGAATAATTCTGATAAAAAAGAGATATAATAAAGGGATGAGCGCGTGGGTAATTTTTTATGGTTGAGTTACTTTAATAGCTTGTTCTGGGCACTGAGTTTCACAAGCCATACAGTATATGCAATCAGGTTCTCTTATAGGATCCGACTTCTTTTCAGACTTTGGATGACCCGGAGTGTTAAACCAGTCAAATACACCCACTGGACAAACATCTATGCAAGTACCATCGCCATTACAAAGGTCCCAGTCTACAGCAACTATGCTACCATGTATGCCCAATACATTAGGTGGCTCAACCGGTCCCCAGACATCATGCCCTTCGTGTTTGCCTGCATGTTTTCTATTGTTTTTAAAATTTGGATCTATAGGCATTTTTATCAAGCCTTAAGTACAATTTATCTAAATTTTAAATGTTATGGTTTTTGGATAATGTTCAAATAAGGATTTTTGAACATCAAGACCAATCATCTTGTTACGATGTATGAACAATCAGGGAGCTTATTTGAATAGTATCGGATATTGAGTATTTGTTTACAGCTATAGACTTTAATTCCCATAACCAATATGTTGCTCTGGCTGTAAGACTATTCTTCCTTAAAGCTAAAACCAAATGATGTAGCCATAGTATCCAACATATGCTGCTTGAGCAAGATTAACATAATAGCCTATTAAAATAATAGATTAATTTAACTTTAGATCTAAATTTTAGATTAGATTTTACAAAATTTAAGTAAAAGCGTAAATAATAGATTAAATTTTGCTTAGAATATGAGGCAAAGATTTATATAACATATGTTATATAAAGAATCAGTATGAGGCAAAAAACTATCCGTTTAATTCAAGTAGTTAAAGAGAAGGGCATATTCGGTAAGTGCTCATGTGGAGATGACATTCTATATTATTCAGATTCAGGAGTAAGATGCAAAAATTGTGGCAAGCTTTATGGTACTTGGTTTAACAAAAAAAGGTCGGCGATAAAACATTCAGAGGACACACTCAAAAAGATAGAAAATAGTGAAGAGAACTTATCAATGGAAGAATCATCAGAGATTTATGATGAAGAAGAAATTTTAGATTTAATTTAGATTATTTTCTTTGCAAAGCCAATATTGCATCTCTTAGCAGACCCATTATAAGGTACAATTCCCTAGTAGTCGGTTTGCACTTTCCCAGTAACCTTCTCATAGCTTCTTCAAGCAAGGGTATTTTATGCTCTTGGAAACCACAGATCTTTGCCAGTTTTATAGAATATTCTATAGTTCTCTCTTTATCTTCCTTAGATGCCGTGTCTTCATGAACTTCAATTCTTTTCTTCAATATCTCGTATAGCAGTATGGCAACAGAGTGGGATATGTTCAAAGTTCTATATTCTGTCCCAGTGCTTATGCTGATCACTAAATCACACTTTTTCAATTCTTCGTTCTTAAGCCCTGTTGATTCACGCCCAAAGAGCAGGCAAAGGCTTCCGGAAAAATCCTTCAAATTCTCAGCAAGATCTTCAGGAGTTAAAGCTTTTCTCAAAATCCTAGATGGTTTCTTTGCTACTAGCGCAGTGGTACCAACTATCATATCAAAGCTTTTTACCAATTCATCAAAGCTCATCGTTCTGGCTTTTTCAAGAATATCAACTCCATGAGATGCAAACTTTCTTGCTTTATTCAAATCAAATTTAGGATTTATCAATAATAGTTCTTCTAAACCAAAGTTCTTCATGACCCTTGCAATAAGGCCAACGTTAACCTCATACAAAGGTTCTACAAGGGCTATTGAGATTCTTTCCATGATATTAAACCCAAAATTTTTTACTGCCATTAATATATTTCAATGTGATGGTTACAAACCTTCCAGAAAAGGCTAAGGCGAAGTGGGCAGAGGCTATAGCTACTAAAGATCCAGCCAAAAAACTCAGTCTATTAAAGGAATTTTACTCTAGTTTTCCAAAGCATAAGGGAACTGAAAAGCTAGAGATGTCCATAAAGAGACAGATAGCATCCTTAGAAGAAGAATTAGAGAGAATAAAGACAAGGAAGAAAGGCACCTCAAGATTAGAATGGGTTATTAAGAAAGGAGAATTATTACAATTGGCTATGGTTGGGACTTTAAGCACAACAATTTCTTTCTTTAACTTTTTGACAGGATTAGATTTAAAGCCTCATGAGCCCCTGATGAGACCTACACTAGGAGTATTTGAAGGGTTTGATGTTCAATTCCAATTGATAGTTGCACCTTTTGATAGAAGGATAAGCGAAGAGAAATTGGAAAAATTTATAAGTCTTTCTAGAAACGCCGATGGTATAATTATAGTTTTAGACCATGAGCATTTAAATTACGTAAAGGATGTTATCGACTGGTTCGAATTACATAACATAGACATACGTTCAGACTATCCTAAAGTTGAGATAATACCAACACCGAGTGGTGGAATAAGGATCATAGGTTCATCTAATTTTTGTGATGATAAAAAGATTATAGATTTCATATCTAGCTACAAAATTAGAAATGCTATAGTTAAGATAACTCAAGACTCTAACCTTGGTGATGTTGAATCAGCTTTATTTGGAAGAATGTTAAAGAAGGCTATTCTCATCTCTTTAAGAAGGGGCAGGATCGATGAATTAAAAGCTTTGATTCCTAATGTAATCGTTTTCGATTCATCTATCAATAAAGATAACCTTGCATCATATATCTTAGAAAGGCTTGGCTTGATTCGAATATATACAAAGGGGATGGAGGAGGAACCAGAAAGAAAGCCTTTGATAATGAAGAAAGGAGCAAAAGCTATAGATGTTGCTGAAAATATTCATAAAGATTTAGCAAGGTTCTTTCAACACGCAAAAGTATGGAGAAAAGGTGAACTTGATGGTGTTAGGGTTGGTAAGAGCTTTGAATTAATGGATGGAGATACGATAGAGATTAGAACACATCTTAAAGTCTACCGAACATAAAGAATAAATAACATAGCTATTCCAAACATGGTTAAAATTGAAAAAATATACCCCCTCTTGAGGCAAATGTTGTTTTCAATCAAATTTAGAATTTTCTCGTAGGGTCAGAACGCTCAGATATTAGTTTCTCAGGAACCAAATCACATCCTGTGCAAGCATGGAAGTGCCTCTAGTTGGAAACCGCAAAATTCTATAAATACTACCCCTAGTGTTAATGACTCAAAAGTCCAAATCGATTATCAAGTAAAAAATATGCTATTCTTCATCTTTGTCGCAATTATGGGAATTTCCTTCTTTGTCTTCGGATTCACGTTATTACTTTACCTATTCTCTCTCATTTTCCTAACAGAGTTTGCCATCATAAGCTTAATTTTATCAGTAATTGCTCTCCTCGCTGTCGCCTTCTACGGAAGCAACTCTCGTAAATTCGTCAAAAACCTAAATAACATTCTTGAGTTACCACCTCCACCGTAAGGGGGTTCCAAAACCTAAAACGAACAAAGGTTTCTAGCTAACAAAATTAACTCATAAATCAAAGAATCCTTAAATATTTGTGATTGATAAGCTGACTGATTAAAATATGAATGTTATAAAAGGAGAAAGAGTAAGATTAATAATGATTTTAGCCCTCACATCAATATTGATTCTAAGCACAGTTACGATTATTCCTTCAGGAAAATGCCAAGTGACAAAGGTTTACGAGAGCACTGATGTCCCAAAACATATAGATGACCTACAGTCGATTGAATCTTTTATCAACATTCAAGATAGAGGTACTATTGAAGATATCAACGTTAAGCTGACAATTTATCACATCTATGATGCTGATTTAAATGTCTATTTGACTTCTCCTTCTGGTACCGAGATAACGCTGTTTAACGATGTAGGTGGCAATAGTAATGTAATAATTTTATCAATACAATCCTTGATGATGAGGCTAGCACATCCATAACGGCTGGATCCACTCCATTTACTAGTAGTTACCGACCTGAAGAGAGTTTATCAAAACTTGATGGAGAAGAGATGCAAGGAATTTGGATACTAAGAGTTTATGATGATACTATATTGAATGAAGGAAACTTGGTTGCTTGGAGCATCGAAATAACATATTCATCTCCATCTCCTCCAATTTGGTTCCAATGGTGGTTCTGGTTAATAATTCTAGGCATCATTGTGATAATCGGGATAGCAGGCATCTTAGTGTTAAGAAGAAAGCTTTCACCCTCGATTATTCCCACTCCGCCACCCCCACTATAAGAAAGCTAAAACTTAAGGTTAAATCAGACCTACCATTCTATTATGGGATATGGCCCATACAAGCCAGCAGAGGATACTTTTCTACTCGCTGATGCTATTAAAAGATATTCAAACAAGATCACCTTAGAGATAGGAGTAGGCTCAGGCTACGTTACTGCTGAAATTTGTAAAAGAAATACCTTTGTAGTAGGAACTGAAATCGATAAGAAAGTGTTAAAAGATGCTCAAACGAGGCTAAAATCCTTAAATTTTGATAATTTCGAATTGGTGCTTTGTGACGGGGCAAGTGCTTTTCGTGAAGAATGCTTCGATCTTATAGTTTTTAACCCACCTTATCTTCCTTCTGAAAAAATATTAGATAGGACTATTGAAGGTGGGAAAGAGGGCATCGAAGTAACGAGGAAATTCATAGAGCAGTCCTTAAGGATAATCTCAAAATCTGGATCGATAGTATTCGTTTTATCCACTTTGTCGAATTATAATAAGATAATAAAAAGGCTAAAAAGGATGAGCTTCAAAGTTAGAAAGATAGGCAAGCGTAAACTGTTTTTTGAGGAGATCTTTGTGGTGGAAGCTTTAAAGGTTGTATAATTCTTTAGCAATCCTTACCGATTCTTCAATCGATAATTTTTCAACTCTTTTTTGAAGAATTTCAGAACCTAATTTATTAAATATTTTTCTATAATCTTTTCTTTCTTTTTTACAGATGATCTTTATGGCGTTTATAGCCTTCTTTCCACGAAAGGAGAATAGTGATTTTATGTATGGGATAATAGAATCATCTATTCTATTTTGCTTTGGCTTTAAAGATAGCACAAAAGATGTGACCCTTGGCTTGGGTTTGAAGGCTTCCCCACCAACTATCATCAACGGTTCTATATCAAAGTTCGATCTTGCAATGACACTTATAGCTCTATAGTGCTTGGAGCCTGGTTGAGAAAGTAATTTTTCTGCAAATTCTTTTTGTAGAGTTACTATTGCTACATCAAAATCCTTCTTGCTTAACCATTCTATGAATTCACTAGATTTAGAGTACGGAATATTTGAAACTAACTTATTAAAATTATCCTTCGATTTGAGAGCATCTTCGTTAATTAAATTTAGATTTTTGAAATTGCTCAATCTTGATTTAGCTATTTCATAGAGCCTATCGTCAATCTCATATGAGATTACTTTTTTTGCTCTATTGCACAAAATTTCTGTTAAATTGCCAGTTCCAGAGCCAAATTCAAATACAGTATCTTTTTTAGAAATGTCTGCAAATTCAGCCATTTTATTAAGCAAAGCCTCATCTATAAGCAAATGCTGCCCTAAGTTTTTTCTCTTCATTTTTTCACAAATACGGTTATTCTCGGTGCTTCAGATATCTCTTCAACCAATCTTTTTGCTATTAACTTAACTGGGTCTTTTAATCCTATTCTCTTTTGAATATCATCAAAGCTTTCAAAGGGCTTCTTCTCCCTCTCTTCAAGTATCTGTTTCATGAGAGTTTTGCCTATCCCTGGTATCAATTCAAGGGCGTGAAGTCTTGGAGTTACGGGTTGTAACTCGTTAAAATAAGCCACATATTTTTTCTCGTTTTCTCTAACTATCTTCTCACAAACTGAAGGTAATTCGTTCTTGGCGTTGTTGGTCAAATCCTTATACTCAAGCCTTCCAAGGACGCTTATCACCTTAGTTCGGCCTTCCCTTGCAATACAAATTCTCTCTCCAATTTCAAAGGTAACTCTGTTCATAGCTAATATCTCTAGCAAAGTTAGCCATTCTTCACCTATAGCTTGGACTATAGGTCCTTCCCTTTCTTTTACAGTAAGAGATTTGCCATGGGGGATGAAGTCTAGAACATAAGCGTATTCTTCATATTTTCTTGAAGGATTTATCTTACTTAACATTTTTATCCTCTCAGAATCGATTGAGCTTTTCCAATCATTGGGTGGTTCTTTTACTATTTTGTGTAAAAAAGAAGATGTTTTTTAATGAATTCTAAATACGAACCCCTAATAAATGAAATTGTAACCATTTGTACAAAATTTCCTTCTACCATGTTGTTCATAACATTCATCTGGTGCAATCTAATTATTGATAAAAGCTGATTTTATTATTTATGCTTTTTTATGATTTTTGGAAGAGATGAATTCGTTCTTACATTTTTCAGAACAGAAGACATAACCATGATATAAAACAGGTTCTATTATCTTCCCACCACAATTAAAACAATGCTTTATATATGCTTCATCAGCGACTTCTGCCATCTCTAATCTACTCTATAAGATTTATGCCATCTTATTAATGTTTAGAAAATTAGCGCAAAGTTTATGATCATTCTAAATGCAAAAGTTGGTCTGAAAGTCATTGAAGGCCATGCTACTTGATAAAACCGCACCTATAGAAAGTAAGCCATTAAGACTTGCATCCATAGACAATCCAACTATTGGCAATGAAGACGTGTTAGTGAAAGTTAGAGCTTGTGGGGTATGTCGTTCAAATCTACATATGATAGAAGGAGAATGGTTAAGACGTGGCTTTCCTGCCAAGTTGCCTATCATACCAGGTCATGAAATAGTAGGCATTGTGGATTCTATTGGTAAAGATGTAAAAGGGATTGAAATTGGAGATAGAGTTGGCATTCAACCCCTATACCATGCTTGTGGTGCATGTGAATACTGCCTTAGTGGAAGAGAGAATATATGCAAAAGAAAAGTGATAACAGGTCAATCTGTAGATGGTGGTTATGCTGAATATATAAAAGCTCCCTATCAATTTGTGTATAAGGTTCCAGACAGTTTAAGCGATGCTGAGGCAACGCCTCTCTTCTGCCCTGGTGTGACAGCATATAAAGCTGTGAAGTATAGCAACCCTTCTCCCGGTAAGATAATCGCAATATTTGGAGTCGGTGGTGTTGGGCAAATTGCTTTACAGATCGCAAAGCTCTGGGGAGCTAAAGTCGTTGCTGTGAGCAGAAGTAAAAACCACCTCAGAATGGCTTCTGAGCTTGGTGCTTATTCTGTGATTTCACCTGAAGAAGAGGACGTTGTAAAGTACTTTAAGAATATAAACTATGCTAACTCTTCCATAGTCTTTGCGCCATCAGATAGGGCAATAGATCAAGCAGTAAAAGTAGTAAAACCTGGAGGAACAGTAGTCCTAGCTGTGTCTGGAAGCATCAAAGAATTCTTTTTCTATGAAGAAAAAACCATCAAAGCAATAGTCATAGGAACAAGGCAAGATATGCGTGAAGTCCTTAAGATAGCAGAAGATGGGGGAATCCGCATTATAGTAGAGAAGTATAGGCTTGAGGATGCCAACGAAGTTCTGAAGAAGTTAAAGTATAGTGAGATAGAGAGTAGAGCTATTCTTCAACCCTAGATGGATTTAAGCTTCAGATAATATTTTGAGTATTTTTTCTACAAAATCTGTTGTCCATAGTTTCTTCCAACCAGAAGTAAAGACCCTTATCTCCTCTAAGCTCTTAGGCATAATATTGATCAATTCTATCGCTTCTTCATCGCTCAATGAACATTCTTTAACTAACTTTTCTTTCAGATTCCTTGCTTTTTCAGGTTCGATTTTTGAGAATTTTGATACATAATCTAAAGTTCTTTTCTGAATTTGGTCAGCTTTTTCTATATCGATCTTCTCTAATATTTCCTTAACTTCTGGTATGGAAATTACGGTTTTCTTAACTTCACGCAAATAGATCACCAAAATTTATTTTTATCTTGTTCTATTTTATCCATAACAAGGTTTATTTTAACTTTTAAAAAAGATTTATAGATGTGGCTTTATGTGCTCCAGTCTTGCTACGACCTTTTTCACTTTATTCCCAACTGGCATTTTTATCACCAAAGACCTCCTTCTAACCTCTTCCACAGTACCGACAAGACCTTGATAGCGCCTATGGGGCATACCCTTGACTTGGCTCGGGTTTATATCTATGACCACTTTTTCTCCTACTTTATAGTCATGAAGGAAAGATATTAAACCTCTATTCTCCTTCTTGGTCAATAGACTCCTTGTCTTGCGCCTATAACCCTTTGACCTTGGCAAATCTAATACACCAATTTTTGCTTCTAAAACATGATCTTAAGAACATTTCTAAATTATATCTTCCACATCTAGGATATCGAAAGTATCACAACTTGCTTTTACTCCTATTATTTCAGAAACATTAGGAGTTATTTCTAAAAGATCTCTTTCCATATCAGAACCGCTTATAAAGCTTTTTATGTTTAGCCCTCCATCACATTTGAAAACAATCTTTGCCTCTCTCTCATTTGTACTTTCTACATTAAACTCATATATCTTCTTTATGAAAGGCTTTTTCTTTGAGGGTATAATCTTAACTTCAGAATTCTGCAATTTCCCTTTAAGAGTATTAAGTTTTTCTTCATTTACTTCTTTATCAAATATCACATGAGCAAATACTTTTACTTTAAAGTTTGGGCTCTTTTCTGGCTTCTTATCGATGATCTTTATCTCCTTTAGAATTATCCCATTCCCTTCCCTTAATACTTCTGATTCATTCATGTGTCTTAGCTTGGGCTTGATTATTTCAGCATAGAAAGGTCTCCCATTACCAAGAACAAGGCTCTTAGCGCTCTCCCCTCCTACCCATGTAAACTTTACTCTTTTGGCATTGAATATCTCTACCAACCGTTGAGCAAGAATCTGCTCAACGCTTTGCTCTTTTAAGAACCCTGTATATTCACATTCATGACATCCGTTTCCTCTACAATTTCTACATTTTCTACGCTTTTGTGGTAACCCTCTTACCATCTTCAAGTATCTGCCATAAACGAATAATGACTTGGGATTAAGATCTATCTCTCCAGAGATAAGATCTATTAAAATAGTCATATCCGGTTTGTGAAAATTGACTTTTTTACCAGTTTTAATAGCTATGATCTTCCCTATCTCTCTTGTTATTTCTCTCTTTATCGTTTCTCCTCCCCTTAACTTAAACTTAGCCCTTAGGCTATCTTCTCTTTCTATGAAATCTTTCGGAAGTTTTACACCTATAAGAAAGTCATTAAACTCGTAATCTTTTAATCTCTCTAAAACCTTAACAGAAGTATCCTTTATAGATTGCATAATATCCTGGCAAATGAAACATAAGCCTTTCTTTATTTCCACTTTAGCCTCTTTTTTTATCGCTCTGCCTTTAACTTCATTATTCTCTCCTTTGATGCTCGGGAACTGCCTTCCAAGGCACCAATTACATAATGGATAATCGGCAAGTATAATTCCAGCCAGATTAGCTACGCTTTTTCCAATAGATGGCATCAAGACACCTTAAGAGTGCCAAAACTATTAGAGATAAGTAATTAATAAGTTAGCTATAACGAATAATCCAATTGCTACAACAGTGTTATAAATTCTTAAGGTAGATTATCATAATTATAGTTTAGAAGGGGGATTTAATTAATTATGAGTGAAACTATGGAAAGAAGCAGAAGAGTAACACTCACAATACCCTACACGAATTGCATAGACTGCCACATATCCAATATAAAGTCTAACCTAAAGAAATTGGAAGGAGTGAGGAATGTAGAGATGAAACTTTGGACTGCGCAAATAGATTACTATCCATCAAAAATCAGCATAAAAGAGATTAAGAAAGCCGTAACTGATTTGGGCTACGAAATTTCTGAGCGAAACTGAGGTGGGAACTGATAGCAAAAGATCCTGTATGTGGCATGTATGTAAATGAGAAGACAACAAATCTTAAGGCAAAAGTTAGAGGAAGAGAATACTATTTCTGTAGTACAAATTGTATGGAAACCTTCCTTAAGCCAGAAATTGAACTGCGTAACCTAAAGATACTGACATCATTTTCCATAATTTTCGGAGCTGTAGTATTCTTACTAGCCTTTACTCCGTTGAACTTTCCTATCTTCACGAGTCAAATATGGCAGTTCCTTCTTGCTACTCCAGTTCAATTCATAGCAGGGCTAAGGTTCTACAAAGGTACTTTAGATGCTATAAGAAATAGATCAGCTAACATGGATTCTCTGATTGCAATAGGAACAAGCACAGCTTGGCTTTATAGCATTATCCTGACTTTCTTTCCAGGTTCTTTACCCGGCTCAGAAGTATATTTTGATACGGCTGCGCTAATAATCGCTCTGGTGCTGGTTGGAAGGACTCTTGAACATATAGCGAAAGGAAAGGCTTCAGAAGCTGTAAGAAGGCTTCTAGATCTTCAACCTAGTCTTGCAACAGTAATTCGTAATGGGAAAGAGGAGCAAGTCCCTGTCGAAGAAGTGATAGTAGGAGATATTATTTTAGTCAAGCCTGGGGAGAAGATACCTGTCGATGGGGAAGTCATAGAAGGTCATTCCTCTGTTGATGAGAAGATGATAACGGGAGAGAGCATTCCTGTGGAGAAGAAGGTTGGTGATGAGGTGATAGGAGCAACGATGAACAAGACTGGAGTATTAAAGTTCAAGGCTACAAAAGTTGGTGCAGACACTACTTTGTCTCAGATCATCAATCTTGTAGAAGAAGCCCAATCCACAAAGGCTCCTGTTGAAAGATTAGTTGACAAAATTTCTTCTTATTTTGTTCCAATAGTAATCTTCGTAGCAATAGGAGCCTTTGCGGGCTGGTATCTTCTACTTGGAAAATCCTTTGGCTTTGCTTTGCTGACTTTCATAGCTGTAATAATAATAGCTTGTCCTTGCGCTCTAGGCATTGCAACCCCAATAGCCCTTGTAACAGGAATAGGAAAGGGTGCAGAAAATGGAATTCTGATAAAAGGAGCTGAATATCTAGAAAGGTCTCGCAAAATCAATACGATAATCTTCGATAAAACAGGCACTCTGACAAGAGGAGAGCCTTCTGTAACAGATTTGATTCCTCTAACAAACTCAAAAGAAGAGATCCTCAAGATAGCGGCAATAGCTGAAAAAAAGTCTGAACATCCTTTGAGAGAAGCGATAATGAAAAAAGCTGAGGAAGAAGGGATTGAGATAAATGACCCAGAATCCTTTGAGATAGTTCCTGGACATGGTGTGAAGATAGCTTACAATGAAAATGAATACCTTCTAGGCAATAGAAGACTCATGGTGCAAAACGGAATAGAAGTTAAAGAATATGAAGATCAAATCAAAAAGCTAGAGAATGAAGGAAAGACCGTCATGATTCTAGCTTCTAAGCAAAGAGTTATGGGTTTGATAGCGGCTGCTGACTTGCCAAAGAAAGAAGCGAAAGAGACTATTGAAAGCCTTAAGAAATTAGGCTTGGAAGTTATAATGCTATCTGGCGATAATAGAAGGACAGCTGAGGCTGTAGCAAAACAGCTGGGCATAAAAAATGTCATCGCTGAAGTTTTGCCTGGAGAGAAGTCTGAAGTCATAAAGAAGCTTCAAAGTGAAGGAAAGTCTGTAGCAATGGTTGGAGATGGAATTAACGATGCTCCAGCTTTGGCTCAGGCAGACTTAGGGATAGCTGTAGGGAGTGGGACAGATGTTGCAAGAGAGACCGGGGGAATAGTCTTGATAAAGGATGATTTAAAGGATGTAGTTACTGCTATTAAGTTGAGTAGAAAGACCTTATTAAAAGTAAAGCAAAACCTGTTTTGGGCCTTTGCTTACAATACTGTGTTAATACCTGCTGCTGCTTTAGGAATAATAAGCCCAATAATAGCTGCAGGAGCTATGACCATGAGCTCCTTCACAGTAGTGATGAACACTCTCTTCCTTAGAAGGTTCAAGCCAGAATGATGTTGAGTTAGAATTGGTTGACTTAAAAGAAAAGCAAAGGGTAAGAGTTAGAATAGTTGGCATGGACTGTTACTCTTGCTCTCTGCTTTTAGATAGAATGCTTAGACATGTGAAAGGAATAGAGAGAGTCAGGGTAAACTACGTTTTAGATACAGTTTTCGTTGAATTCGATCCTAGCATAATAAGTGAGAATGATATCCTTCAGATAATAAAAAAGAAGACAGGATACGTTGCTTTCATAAATCATTAAAAAGGTTGAGTTGCCATTCTCTTTAATAACTGCCTCATCTCTCTGCCCTTCGATGCCTTCATGATGGCTTTGGACTGCCGATACTTTGCCAGCATTTCCTTGACTTCTTTCTCACTCACACCAGAGCCCATGGCTATTCTCTTGATCCTTGAAGAATTAAGAATCTCAGGATTTTCTCTCTCAGCTTTCGTCATGGATTGAATTATGACTTTCCACTTCTTCATCTTAGCCTCTAATTCTTCTAAACCTTCTTTTGGAATCAATGAAGATAGACCAGGGATCAGGTCTAGAACCTTTCTTAATGAACCCATCTTCTTCACTTGCTCAAGTTGATAGTAAAGATCGTCTATTGTCATCTTGCCAGAAATTATCCTTTGAACCTTCTTCTCATCAGCCTCTATCTCTAGCTCTTTAGCTCTTTCTATAAGGGCTTTTATATCCCCTAATCCTAAGAGCCTACCAACGAACCTTGTTGGAGAAAAAGCCTCTAAATCATCGACCCTCTCCCCCGTTCCTATAAATAGTATCTTTGCCCCAGTGGCTGCAGCAGCTGCTAAGGCTCCACCGCCTTTGGCTGCACCATCTAGCTTTGTTACTATTATCCCCCCAATAGGCACTGCTTTATGGAAGGCTTCGGCCTGGGCATAGCACTGTTGTCCTATAGTTCCATCTATCACAAGCAATGTTAAATCAGGGTTTATTTTACTCGATATTTGCTTCATCTCCTCTAAAAGACCTTTCTCTTCTTTATGTCTACCAGCTGTGTCTATTATGATAACGTTCTTCTTATCTTCAAAGTATTTCAGACCCTCACTTGCAACTTTTATCGGATCATCAAACTTTTCATCCCCAAAGACATCTATCCCTATATCTTTCGCATAAGTTCTTAATTGCACAAGGGCACCAGGTCTAAAAGTATCTGCACATATCAAGCCTACTTTGTACCCTCTTTTCTGAAGATATCTTGCAAGCTTTGCCGAAACTAAAGTCTTACCAGAACCTTGAATCCCCATAAGCAGTATTACATTTACTTTGTCGGTTGGAAGCTCTAGCTTACTCCCAGTGCCTAATATATTCGTTAGTTCCTCATATAGAATTTTTATTATGTAATCCTTTCTTGATAAGCCTGGAGGAGGGTTCTCTTGAAGAGCCCTTTTTTCTATCTTAGAGGATAATTCAAGCACCAATTTTACATTGACGTCTGCTTGTAATAATGCTCTTTGGGTGTCCTTTACGAATTCTTTTATTAATTGTTCATCTATAATACTTGCTGACAAAATCCTCCTTATTGCTGCTTGTAATCCTTCCTTTAACCTATCTAGCATCTTTTCGCCACTTTTTATTTACTGTCATCAAATCTTGAATTTCAATAGCACCAGAATCTTTATCCCATCTTTTTATAACTTTTAAAGGCAATAGCCTTTTATTATAAAGTGGTGCATCTAGTACAAAAGAATCATAATCTCCACCTTCACCTATTGGGTTAAAATTATACTTTTCTGACAATCTTAGTAATTCATTAACGCTTTGCTTAGTTAAATGTCTTCCTAACCAACTTTCATCCAGTCCATAGGCTGCTACAGCAACGATCATAACATCCATCTTCATTAATATTATTTCTTTAAGAACATCGTTAGGCTTCATATTCCAAAGAGGAGCTAAATGCTTCATATTGGCAGACTCAGCTATCTTATCGAATCTATGCTTTTGATAATTTGACGCTATACCTCCACTTATGAGCAGATCAGCCTTTAATTTCTTAAGGGCTCTCTCCAACGCTTTTTCTTCTTCTCCTTTTTTTGCTTCAACTCCATACCAAGCTATACCGATGCTTTCAGCTATCTTTTTCACATGCTTAACATTATGAGTATGATATAGCATACTCTCATGGTCTTCTGGTATCATAGTAACAATTCCTATGATTTTTACTCCTAGAGCCCATGCTTTATGAAGAGCTAGAATAGAATCCTTTCCACCTGAACATAAAGCTAATGCATTAGGACTTTGAATTAAACTCATTTAAATTTATCTAATGCTAAGGGAGAATTAAATGTAGCGGGTTGAAAAGAAGTTTTTAATGAACGAAGAAGAATTAGAGCACTGTGATAAGGATGATGTTACGATAGGTTGTATGTGAGTAGCCAGTTGTATATTGCTGTGAACGAGCCTATATATCTGGTTATGGATTTGAGGGATGAGTTATGTAGGAATCCTCCTAGTAGGCATCTGAGCTTCGCTTTTAGTATACCAAACTCTATCCTGTTTCTCATCTTGAATGTTTCACACCTTCTGTGAGGTTTCGTGCCTATATTCTAAACCTAGCCTTTCGAAGGCTTCCTTATACCATGGATCATTGTCTACGAGGAATATTGGCTTATTATCACAGCATTCGAGGATCTTTAGGAATATTTCAGCGTCTAGTGATGATCTTGTGATGCTTGCTCTGAACGTTAAAACCTCCTTCGTATCAACATATCTAGCAGCACAAAGGAACACGTATATGGGTTCACCCTTACGCTTTATCTTCA
>Ga0272449_1000452_pt1 | contig 48891 bp, 47 predicted proteins | sample YNPCB0241_FD_198679 | JGI IMG/M metagenome (GOLD analysis project Ga0272449, IMG submission 198679) | Hot spring sediment microbial communities from Yellowstone National Park, WY, United States - YNP-CB-024-1 | ecosystem: Environmental > Aquatic > Thermal springs > Hot (42-90C) > Sediment...
ATCTTCTTAACTTCTCCTTCATGTTTCCTCCTTTCTCTCTCAAATTCTTCACCTTCCCTACTACTTCTATATTCAAAATATTTCTTCTTAATCCCTAAGATATTCTTTACAACATTTTCAGGTAGGCTCAATCGAGAAGCACCTTAAGGAAATCCAGTTCTCTCTGTTATATCTTTTTCTGTTAAATGATCTATACTAAACATTATTGATTAACGTACCCTTAGGTTGGACTATGGATAATGTTTCAATCTACCTTCTATTAACTACACGAAAAGTTTATCTTGAAGATGTCATGTGTCTGTTTAGCAAATGAAGATTGTTCATAAAGATAAGGGAGTTTATAGTTTTAGTAGATTCCATAAACCTGTAGAGTATGTTGATTTAGGTGAACCAGTGATACTTGAGACTGAAGATGCTGTTGGAGGACAAGTGAAGAGTGAAGACACGCCATTAGAGAAGATTGATTGGAATAGAGTTAATAAAGCCACAGGCCCAATATATGTTAATGGAGTAGAGGCCGGAGACACTCTAATTGTTGATATACTAGATATAGACGTGGCCACTGAAGGTGTAATCTTGGTTGTCCCAGGAACAGGTGCGCTCGCTCAAAGAAGTTTTAAGCCTAAAGCAAAGTTGGTCAAAATCAAAGATGGAGTTGCGTTCTTTAACGATGTCATCCTCATAGTTAAGCCTATGATAGGCACAATAGGCGTGGCACCCGAAGGGGACGCGATCCCAACGGGTATACCATACAAACATGGTGGTAATCTCGACTGTATAGAGGTATGTAGAGGTGCTAAACTATATCTACCCGTATCAGTTGATGGAGCATTATTTGCAGCAGGAGACCTACACGCTGTTCAGGCTGACGGTGAACTATGCGTTTCATCAATAGAAGTTGAGGGAAAGGTACTGTTAAGATTCAATGTAGTAAAGAAGCGGAAGCCTGAGTGGCCGATAGTCGAGCTTGGAGACCACTATTCAATCCTTGTAGCTGATGAAGACCTGGATAGAGCTGTTGAGATTGCTACAGAATATGTTGTTCAAGCGTTAATGAAGGCAAAGAAATGGAGTTTTGAAGAAGCTTACATGTTTAGTAGTTTAGGGGTAAATATAGCCATTAACCAAGTCGTTGATCCGAAGAAAGGTGTTAGAGCTATATTACCTAGGAGCCTTGTCTCAATTTATGACTTACTTAATCCGAGTCAGTAGATTGAGGTATGCATATGAGCTCAGTCAAATTATCTGATGAAGAAATAATCTCTGAAGCATTAAGAATAATTGATTTAGCAGAAAAGAAAGGTGTCATACTCAGGTTACTGGGTGCACTGGCTATTAGGATACATTCTAGAGGCTTTGAAGAGTTGCATAAGAAATTACGTAGACTAGGAGATACTGATAGTTCCTTTACTGATATAGACTTAATAGGATACTCTTCTCAGAGAGCTGGTATTAGACAGCTTATGGAGAAGGATCTATCATTTAAGATCCCTAGACAATTTCTTTTACTGCATGGAAAGGAGAGGCTAATTTATTATCATCCTCAGGACCTATATTATGTAGATATTTTCTTCGACCAACTATATTTTAGCCATACCTTGCCTTTTGGTAAAAAGGGAAAAGGCAGGCTTGAACTAGATAATCCAACGATAACAGTTACGGATCTTCTCTTAGAAAAGCTACAGATACATCAAATAAATGAAAAAGATATTAAAGATGTTATTGTTCTATTGAGAGGCCATGAATTTGGAGATAACGATATAGATACAATAAACCTACAATATATGTCGGTGATTCTAGGAGATGATTGGGGGTTCTGGATGGATGTAGTTGAAAACTTGAAAAAGACAATTAAGTATGCTGAAAGATATGCTGTACAATCTCTAATTACAAAAGAAGATTTAGATGATGTAGTATGTAAGTGTTCAAGGTTACTCGATTTCTTAGAAAAATGCCCTAAGACTAAAAATTGGGAGAGAAGAGCGAAGATAGGTGTAAAAGAAAAATATTGGAGAGAAGTAGAAGAACTTTACAGATGATGCTATCCCGAGGTAAAGATAAAATCCTTGACTTTATTATTCTCGATTTGGATTAGAACCCCTCTAAGTATTCCTTCGTGGTACTCGCTCCCAGGATTAAAACACATTGTCTTACCAATCTTCGTGAATCCTCTAGCTTCATGTATATGTCCATGTAAGCTGAGAAGAGGCTGATAAACCTCTATACTTCTTCTAACAGCTTTACTACCAACGGGCATAACCATTAGCTGGCCTCCCGGTCCAACTTTAGGCTTCATGTTTTCATCCAATTCTGGAGCAGAATCTATACCTGAATCATATGGGGGAACGTGAATACAGTATATTAATTGAGAGCCCCTATCAATGCTACCCATTAATTTAGTAATTTTTTCTTCAATTTCTTCTTCAGAGATATCTCTTGGGCATCTCCAAGGAGTAATATTTGAGTATCCTAGACTTAACATCTGGATTTTATCAGATATTTCAACGACTTTCTCATTTGGATTAATTATGACAGTTGATTGATTAAGTATTGGGTCAATTGAATAACTATCATCGTTTCCAGGCATAACAAAACATTTGACTTTCTTGCCTTCAAGCTTAATTTCAGCATAATTGATCCATTTCCTAATTGATTCTTTCACTAATTCATCGAAGACCTGCTCCATCTTAGAAGTATCTTTTATTATGTCTTCCCAGTTTTCTCTAGTGGTAAGATACGGGTAGGACCCTGAATCTCTAATTCTCTGGAGATTATTTTCTAGCTGTTCTCTATTGGTTAAGATTTCTTCTCTCCCACCTCTCTTACATATGTAATGGTCTCCGAGATCATAGACTGGAACTATAAATTTGCCAGTAATATCTCCGCCCAGAATTATGACATCGCATTTATAGAATTCAGCAGCATTTAGGAATTTCTTAAAACAGATTTCACTGCCATGAATGTCTGAAGCGAAGAATATACGAATTCTGTCTTTCGACATTTCAGCTTCCTCTACTTACATGAACATCAAAGTATCGCTAATTATTAAGTTCATTCTATAACCAATAGGTGATTTTCTTAATTCCAAAACAGTTGTTATATATGCCTCATCGTATATCTCCTAAACAAAAATAAAGAAGATTGATGTAGTTGGTTTATTAAATCTCTACTCTGGAGGTAGTTCTTTAAATGATAGTTCTAGAGGTATCCCAGTTTTCCGATGGTATACTGAGGAGATGAAGTATATGATGATTCCTATCAAGAATAAGCCTATTGTGAAAGTTAGAATAGATGGGTCTAGCTCACCTACGAAAGCTGGAGAAATACTTGCATATCCCAGGTATATTGATAGGATGATAGATATTACTGCGAGTATGTGAAGTATCGGGATTGGCCCGACTCTGGCTCTAACTATTGGCGGTGCTCTATCCCATATATCTTTTCTTCTCCTCGGGAATACTAAGGCAGCTATTGAAGTTATTATCTGCATTATCATCCATCCAAAAACTATGTAAGCAAAGTATTGGAGGAGAGGAGTCCATAGCCATAATGCTTGAAAGATTATGGCAATTATCGTTACGAAGATTAGCGCAGCATATGGTGAATGATATCTTACGTCAATATTAGATAAGAATGTTGGTACAACTCTGTCGAACGCCCATGCAAAGACGAATCTTACACCCGAGGCTACATAAGTTAATATAGCTGCTAAGACCATGGCCCCCCATCCAATCATCATTATTGTGTAGATTCTCGGGTCTACAGCATACTGGAACAACCACATGAAGTAGGGTTCTCTTGCTAATGGATATTTATCGCTGCCGATTGCATATAGGTATGAAAGTGCTCCTAGAAAGTCTCCACCCATTCCAGCATACGAGACCTCATAGGCTAACCAATCAATAAATCCAAAGACTATAACAGCTCCAACTATAGCTATTATCTGAGATCTATGAACTTCTTTAATCTCTCCTGCAAGATATATCGAGAAGTTGAACCCCAGAAAGTTTATGTATGTAAAGGTTAACCCTAAAAGGGTTGCTGATAATAAGAAGCCAGTTGGATACCCTTCTTTAACAGCCTCACTTATTATGGAGTCATATGGTATTCCAGTTGCTGCACTAAACTTTTCTGCAAAGCCTAGTCTACCAACTGCTAGTAAGCCTACAGTATATACTGCTAAGCCAACTAGCACTGCTATGAAGAATGCCCACAGGACTTTTGTAGTAGCTTTAGCACCTCTAGAAATTATAAATGCGCAGATCAAGTAGTAGATCACTGCGAAGATAAATGTAAACTCATTTGATGAGACTGTAGCCGCAAGGTCTAGTAAACCATTTGCTTCAAGTATAGGTGCAAGGGTATATTGTGTGAACCATGGGATATATGCACCTGCAACACTCAAGATAACCATGAACAGAAAGAAGTTTATAGCGTATCCAAGAGATGGGTGAAGTATTCTACTAACCCATATGTAGTCTCCACCAGCTCTAGGCATAGCTATAGAGAATAACGCATAGAATAATCCAATAATGATGCTTATCGGTATGGCTAATAATGCAGTTGCTGGTAGATGCGCACCAGGATATATTACTGAAGCCCATACACCATATACCAGGATAGCCATAGGGGCCATAACCATAATATTGAAGATCATTGCATCAAAAGCAGAGATATTCCTGATAAGCCCTGATGCTTTCCTAACATAAGCTTCTCCACTCATACTGTGCACCACCACACCTATACATTGCAGGAAAATTATCTTTAGGGGGATATAAATCTAGCGGGGAAATACACAACAATAAGCTAAACATTTACTAAATCTGTTACGAGGAATTTGATGGAAAAGCTATGGATAGCTGGATTATTTGTCTAAAGAGACCTTCAAGAAAAGAATGACGTAACAATACAGTTCAAATTGATGTGAGGAGGGGGTTCTAGTTAAGCAGGCTTGAGGAATAGGGAGGATGAGAGCTTTAGCAGGGTTCAATGGTTGAGGGGGGTTTTGAAGATACTGCGTAGGTTACCATGGTGACTTTGAAGACTTCGTTGGTGATTCTTCGGCTAATTCTATCAATTATTTCATAGTCTATTCTATGCCAGTCTGCAGTCATTCCATCTATACTCTCTACTATCCTAATCGTTACTATGTATCCTTCTATTCTATCATCACCCATTACACCAATCCATCTATCATCTCCAACTACTGCGAATGCCTGCCATACCATATCGTAAACCCCTGACTTCATTAATTCTTCTTCAATTATAGCGGAAGCGTCTCTACATATCTTAAGCTTCTCTTCATTTACTTCTCCTATAATCCTTACTGCAAGACCAGGTCCAGGAAATGGGTGTCTAGCCCAGATCTCTCTAGGTATACCTAATTTTTTAGCGATTGCTCTTACTTCATCTTTATAGAAGTCTCTCAGAGGCTCTAGAATCTTTAGAGACATCTTCTCTGGTAATCCACCAACATTGTGATGTGATTTTATTAATGCTGAGTGCCTGCTAGCTTTCCCACTCTCTACTCTATCAGGGTATATTGTTCCTTGAGCTAACCATCTAACATTCTCTATTTTAGATGAGACTTCTTCGAAGACTCTTATGAATTCTTCTCCTATAATCTTCCTCTTCTCTTCAGGATCTCTCACACCCTTAAGTTTTTCTAAGAATCTACCTGCAGCATCTACTACTATCAAGTTCTTGATTCCGAGATTCTTCAAAGTATTCTCTACGTTTTCTCTCTCATTCTTCCTTAATAGACCAGTATCAATAAATATGCTGTAGAGTCTCTCACCTACCGCTTTAGAGACTAGTACAGCAGTTGTAACTGAATCTACCCCACCACTTACTGCGCAAATCACTCTCTCATCTTCTCCAACAGTATTTCTTATTTCTTCGATTATCCTTGATACTTGGTCTCCAGGACTCCACCAAGGGTTTATCTTACATATCTTTCTAAGGAAATTCTCCAAGATCTTGGACCCATATTCTGTATGAGAGACTTCTGGATGGAATTGGGTAGAGTAGAATCTCTTACCATCGCTCATCGATGTTATGATACCTTTCTCACTTATACTTGTAGCAATCCATCCTTCTGGAGGCTTAATAACTGTATCCCAATGGCTCATCCAGACCCAGAAGCTACTAGGTAATCCTCGAAAGAGCTCATCTTCATGAATTACTCTCACCTTCATTCTACCATACTCTCTATAAGAACTTCTTGCTAATTCTCCTCCAAACTCTTTGGCCATCAGTTGGTGTCCATAACATATCCCGAGGATAGGTATATCGAGCCTGGAGAGGTAATTTAAGTTGATTGTTGGAGCACCAGCTTCTAGAACTGCTTTAGGTCCACCTGACAGTATTATTCCACCTACACCTCCTTTCTCTAAAGCTTCTCGGAGATTTTCGGGCTCTACTATTTCTGAGTAGACTCCAAGCTCTCTAACTCTCCTCGCTATAAGATGTGTATACTGCCCACCAAAATCTACAACAACTATTCTTAATCCCATTATCTCTAGACAAAACAATGTAAAAGAATCTTATAACCTAAATCTCATGCTTTGCAGCCTCTCGTAAAGGTGGATGGTAAGCATTGTTAAGATTTCATGCTATCTTAATTACTACATTCTTAATTGAATGTCTAGGCTTCTATCATCATCGCTACTATGGGAAAATTTGGGATTCCTAGTTTTTAGTATTTATATTAGGAATATTAGCATACTCATAGGTGTGACGATAATTAATGATGCATCTTGAGCGTTTGCTAAGGCATAAGATGGGTGGAAAGGAAAGGATCCTGCCCCTCATGGCATGTATTCTTACCTTATCTCTCACTTATTCTATCTTAGAGGTTTCAGCTATCTCTCAGCCTAACTATCTTACTCACCCAGAATTTACTCCATCGCTTATTACAATAGTTGACGATAAACTAGTTGTGTATGATCCTGTAGAGAGTAGCTTAATATTTATAAGTAAAGTAGACGGGTCAATGAAAGCCTTAAAAGCTCCCAAAGAGGTATTCGATATCGCGGTATCGAACCAGAAGATCTTCATGGCCACTTCAACAAGAAGTAAACTTTATGTATACAATATATCAGGAGGAGATATTGAGGAGATAGAATTACCAGGTCTTCCAGGCGACCTTGATTCTTCACCTAAATACATATCAGTTTCCCTACCTGATAAGAGCTTAGTAATAGTATTTGACGCGGTGAGCTTAAATGAGTTATTAAGAATAGAGATTAATGTTGATCATGGATTAGGGAAAATATCTCTTGATGATGGTTTTCTTTATGTTGTGCAGTCCGATGGATATACGCTTACAAAAATAGATCTAGGTAAAAATGAGAAACATTATCTAAGAATTGATGAAAGAATACTTGCATTAAAAGCTTTTAATAATAATTTGCTGCTAGCATCTACTGATGATAGGCTATATAGAGTTTCAGGAAATTTAAAGATTGAGAGAAGATGGAGCTTAGAGAGAGGTAGCACGATTGATATAGGGCTGTACATGCTCTCCGATGGGAGGATAATATATGTTGCTAGAGCAAGATGGGCTATTGGAGAGATCGATGGAGATAGTATAAGCGAAGTAAGAGTGGGAGGAAGAATATTTGGCGATGTATTGGATAAAGATAGAATATGGTTTACTGAGATAAATACAAGAAAGATTGGATGGGTTTGGCTCTCCAGGCCTCCAATAGTAAAGAGTATGGTGATTGAGCCTGAGGGAGGGGGATTATTCAAAGCTTCTGCAAAGATATATGACCCAGATAATGAACCTATTAGAGCAACGTTAATCGTTACTGTGAAAAGTAAAATCCCGCATCTCATAGCAGATAATAGAACATACGATATGAACTATATAGTAGATAGAGATATCTACGTATCTGAATTTCAACTGAAGCCAGGTGAAGAAGCAGAAGTGTATGTTGTAGCTATAGATCAAGTTAATAACATTGGTGTAAGTGAGAAGATCCCTACACGTTACAGAGAAGAAGAGGTAAAGACAGCATCTATATCCAGTCCCCCTACTGCATCTCCACCTCCAATTGAATTAACTGATTTATACTTGATAGCTAGCTCACTTCTCCTACTAATACCAATCATAGCTGCAGTCATAATTATGAAAACTAAGAAGAAGCCGAGAAAGAAACCGAGAAAATAATCCTGGATGGCTTTTTCAAGACAAAAATAAGAGAAGTATGTATATGTGTAGTCCATTACATAGTTTATACTCCTCTCTTATATAATTGAATTACGATGTAGTTTACTAATAGCTCTGTAATACTTGGAGGCAGTGAGTTGAATACCTGGTTTATTAAAGCCATTTCTTTCGGTAAGCCTTTATCTAGACCGAATGCTTCTAGTAACTTCGGACCATATATCTCTAGATACTTTTCTGCTTCTTTCAGAAGTTTACTAAGTGTTGATATATCCATTTCTTCAGGTGTTATCAAGCTCATAATAAGTCCTAGACTCTCTACTACTCCTTCAATATCGCTTGGAGGAATCTTCTGCAGTTCTGAAGTACATTCTTCTAAGTCTTTCAACATACTGTCAACAACACTTTCATGTATAGGTGTAATTGTAAGATGTATACTTGGAGGAATACCCATCTCTGATATCCCTCTCTGAGCTAAGAAGTACCATCCTTTCTTCACCATTTCATCAGACAACTTGAATAAGTTAACCATATCAGATGTAAATGCAACTATAACCGTTGGGTCGCCCATTACCCTATAACCTATATCCTTCAGTCCTCTACATATTTTATTCCTAGCCACTATTACCTTATTAGCCAGTTCTAAGTATCCTTTCTCTCCGAGGAAGTGGAGAACAGCCCATGCTGCTGCTAATGGTCCTTCTGACCTAGAAGATAAGACAGCAGGGTTTACGATAGGATATCCAGGCCACTTTAAGTTTGCATACTGAGAAAACATCTTATAGAATTCTTTCCTAAATAGTACTACTGAGGATCCTATAGGAGAGTACGCATACTTATGTGGGTCTAGGGAGATGGATGAAACACCTTCAATTTTAAAATCGAAGTCGGGTATATTTTCTCCCAGTTTCTTCATGAATGGTAGGATAAATCCTCCTACACATGCATCTACATGAAGCCATATATTCTTATCTAAAGCGATCTCAGCTAATTCTTTAATTGGGTCTATTGTTCCAAATGGCCAGTTGGGTGCTGACCCTACGATTAATGCAGTATTCTCGGTTACTGCTTCATTAACTGAATCTATATCTGCTCTGTATGTTTCAGTATCTACTCTAACCCTCTTAACTCTTAGACCCATGTATTCAGCAGCTTTATCATAACATGGATGTGCTGTAACAGGCATAACTATCTCTGGAAGCGTTATGAACCCTTTATCAAGTATGAATTTATCTCTAGCAGCTTTTACAGCTAAGAAGACGCTTTCCGTCCCCCCGAAAGTATATGTTCCAACTACATGCTCATCTCCATTCATTAAAGAGATTGCTGTATCTACAATATCTTTCTCCATCCTAATAGCGCTTGGAAACTCTGTGAAATCCAACATATTCTTATCCATGAATACTCTGAAAGCCTCATACGCTATATTCTTAAGCTCGTCCAATCCAGTTTCAAAAGCTATAGTGAATAATCTTCCACTAAGAGGGTCTGCATCATCAATAGAATACTCTCTTAACTTCTTGAAAATTTCATCTTTCCCAAGGGGTTCACTAAAAAGTCTCTTTTTCATAATTATAAATTCGTTGTTAGAGGGTTTAAGCTTTTCCATAAAGTATAATATCAATAACTTTAGCACAGATAAACATAACTACTATATTGAAGGGGTAAGAGAAACCACAGTTTCATCTACCTCATAATTTGTATGTGAACTCAATAATAATAAAACTAGAGAAATAGAATATGAGCACGCTTAAGAGAATTATTTAGTGGACCGGGCGGGATTTGAACCCGCGACCTCCCGCGTGCGAGGCGGGCGATCTCCCACTAATCTACCGGCCCCTTATATCAAGTTAAACCGATTTCTAAAAAACTTACCTCTGATGGTAAGAATTATCTTTCATGTTACCTATTGGCTTCCCATAGCATATATATTATCCCACTGGGTTATATAGAAGAAAGACTTATGTTGACTTCACTGTAAGTATCATCTTTTACATATTCCTCTTAGTCGGTTTGTTCTATTCTTGCACCTATAGGTGTTGGTTTAGCTATTATTCCAACTGATTCTACACCGTATTCATGAAATTTCTCTATGATTTCTCTACGTATATTTTCAGCATCTTCGGGATAGGTTAGAGCAAATACGGATGGTCCAGCACCGCTTAAACTGAATCCAAGTGCTCCAGCTTTCAATGCAGCTTCTTTTACTTCATAGAATCTTGGGATCATTACACTTCTAGCAGGCTCAATTACATAGTCGCTACTAATTGCTTCACCTATCATTTTTAAGTCTCCCTTTATTATACCTGTTATTAAGCGGGTTAAGCTAGAAGTCTGCTTAACCATCGTTTCTAAGTCGATCATCTTAGGAAGCAAGCTCCTAGCATACTCAGTCTTATTACTTGGTAAATTGACTTTAGGAGTAATCAATACTATCGAGAAATCTATTGATGGCTTAATATTGAATATCTCAGGTTTATCTACATCAAGTATCATAGTGAATCCACCATAGAGTGAGGGGGCCACATTATCTAGATGCGGTGAACCGCATGCAACCTTCTCACCCTCGCCTGCAGATTTCACTAGAATCTCCATTGGAAGCTTGCCCCCGAGGAGAATATTCATAGCGTATGCTGCTGCAGCTGCAGATGCACCTGAGCTACCTAGACCTATACCGATGGGTACATTCTTAATAAGCTTCATCTTAAATCCGCTCTTAACCCCTGCAAACTCCATGACTCTTAATGCTGAGACTACAGCGGAATTCTCTTCAGGCTTAGATGCGACAGCTACTCCAGTATTGTTTACTACCTCAAGAGTTACTGATTCATCATCTGTTAATTCTATCCTAACTATGTCTCTATAATTCTCTATAGCTAATCCAACAATATCAAATCCTGGTCCGAGATTAGCAATAGTAGCTGGGGCAGACACTTCGATAATCTTCATCTCTGACGTGGAGAAATTTAGAGAAAAGTTACTGATAAACTTTGTATTTGTATGCTTATTAATTAATGTCGATATTCTTATAAAAAGCAATAGATAAGCTATATAGCATGAGATACGTTGATTACGATATAATAATAGTTGGAGGAGGAATAGCTGGTCTTACAGCAGCATTATACGCATCTAGACAGAAGATGAGTACACTCATAATAACTAAAGATGTAGGTGGACAGATGACTTTATCATCAAGTATCGAGAATTATCCAGGATACAAATCTATTTCAGGTTACGAGCTTGCATCAAAGATTCTAGACCAAGTTCAACAATATGGCGTAGAGATCTTATTTGACGAAGTAGTTAAAATAGATGAGAGAGACGACCAAGCGTTTATCATAAAGACTAGAGGTGGATACGAGTTAAGCTGTGAAGCTGTAATCTTGGCCTTCGGGAAGACTCCGAGAGAAATGAATGTCCCTGGAGAAGAAAAATTCAAAGGTAGAGGGGTAAGTTACTGTGCTGTATGTGATGCTCCACTATATAGGGGGAAAACAGTATTAGTGTATGGCTGGGGACCGCAAGCTTTCGAAGCAGTTAATCTGTTATGCGAATACGATAATAAAGTATACTTAGTCCATAGAGGTAAGAGCAGAATTGACCTGGGGAGTCTTCCAGCAAAATGTATTGAGAGATTTGAAGAATTACCTGAAACAATCGTTAAAGAAGTTAGAGGGGGCGACAAACTTGAATCGGTAGTCTTAGAAAGCTTAGCTGATAGAACAATTAAAGAACTAAAAGTAGATGGTATATTTGTTGAATTAGGATATGAGATGAAGACAGATTGGATTAAGGGATTCGTTGAATTAAATGAGAATGGAGAAATAATTATAGATTCATACTGTGCAACAAGTAGGAGAGGAGTATTTGCTTCAGGAGATGTAACAAACATAGCATATAAGCAAGCTGTAATCTCTGCAGCTCAAGGAGCTATCGCAGCTCTGTCTGCATATAATTATATTCAAGAAAAGAGAGGAGGTGTAAAGATAAAATCAGACTGGAGAGAAGTCCTCAAGGAATAACAATCTTCCATTATCCCATCTAGATGGATTCATACTAGATTGGGAAGATTTAGCAGGTTATGTCAGTAAGGCCATGATACTGAAGATTACTAACATTAGAAGTAGTGCTACTACAATAACGTTTAGTATAGGGTATGTTAACGGCAGAGTCAAAGCAAGATATAGGAAATATGATGAAAAACCGAGAACTATCATACATAATGCTTTAATCAAGATCTTGAAGAACCTCAAAGCACCCGTACTCAAGGCAGACCAACAATAATTCAAAAATACAACTATCTTATTAACTTCAACAAGACATACCGAACGAGATTAAGCATATCTAAAATACCCATTGAAGAACTATTGATTCCTCAATTACGAAAAGTTTAATTAGAACCCTGATCCAAATGTAAGCAAAGCTCCAGGAGCTGAAGAAGATGATATTCTCAAACAATACTACCATTGTCTTCTTCGCTTTCTGGAGCTATTATTATTTTGCCCCGGCGTAAGCTGGGGCACCTAAACAAGTTTTTCCTATATTGGGGGTGTTTTCTATTTGGTTAAGAGTATAGTAGTTAAATTGGGCGGATCTGTCTTGAAGGATGTCTCAGCTATTGCTGATGCTGCAAACTGGGTAAAGAAGCTAGTGGAGAGTGGCTACGGAGTTGTAGTGGTTGTCTCAGCATTAAAGGGAGTAACAGATGAACTAGTAGAGACAGTTAAAAATCTATCGAAGAGCCCTGACCCCTCATTAATGGATGAGATACTAGCGATGGGTGAGAGAACCAGTGTAAGGCTCTTCACACTAGCTTTAAGAGAACATGGAGTAAATGCATTATTCATCGACCCATCCGATGATAAGTGGCCAATAATAACAAACAGTAAACATCTTGATGCAGAACCAATCTATGAAGAAACGAAGAAGAGAGTAGAAGAAAAGATCATACCATTAATATCTGAAGGAGTTATACCTGTAATCTGCGGATTCATAGGGATAACAAGTGAAGGGAAGATAACAACATTGGGTAGAGGGGGTAGCGATACAACAGCAGTTCTAATAGGAAGCTGTCTAAACGCTGAAGAGATAGTATTAGTCAAGGATGTTGCTGGAATATTCTCAGCTGATCCAGACCTAGTTGAAGATGCAAAGATATTGAGCGAGCTAAACTTCAAGGAAGTTCAAGCTCTAGTAAGAGGAGGCTCAAAGATAATCCATACGAAAGCACTGAGATACTTGGGTAAAAATCTAAGACTTAGAATTGCCAGTTTAAAAGAACTACTAAGTAATGGTGGAACAATAATCAAAGGCTATGAACCGGAGATAGAAGTGTATTCACCGCCCATCAAGATAACTATGACTACTATTATTGGAGAACAGCTTGATGGAGTTGCAGCCTTCGAGAAACTTGTAAGCAAGCTAAAAGAGAGAGGCTTAAAGATTATAGCGGTAACTAGTGAGGAGCATTCCATAGTCCTCTATGTTGAAGAGAAAGATGGGATCATAGCTGATATACACTCAGCTTTAGTATCAAATAATATTGGTAAAGCTATCAGCTTCTATCAAGACCTATCAATGCTGGTAATATCTGGGAGAATGCTTGAGACGAGCCCTGGAGTAATCTATAGAGTTACTAAACCTCTAGCAGAATCTGGGATAAACGTCTATGGTCTACTAACTATAAGCTCATCAATTAGATTAATACTCTCCAGTAGAGATGTTGATAGAGCAAAAAAGATGCTAATAGATGAGTTAAAGAAAGAGGTGACAGCATGAAGACTATAAAAATAGGTATTCTGGGAGCAACAGGAATGGTTGGAGTAGAATACATTGATTTGTTAGTAAACCATCCATGGTTTAAGATATCAACTTTATCTGGGAAGAAGAGTGTGGGAAAGAAGTACGGTGAGGCAGTGAGAACCTTAAGAAATGTTCCCGAAGAAGTTGAAGATATCGAAGTTGTAGAGCCAGACCCAAAAAAGTTTGATGCTGACCTAGTTTTTTCATCGCTACCTTCGGATGCTGCAAGAGAGATTGAACCTAGATTCATTGAGTATGGTTTCCCAGTTGTTAGTGAAGCATCAGCACATAGAATGGAGCCTCACGTACCACTAATGATACCTGAAGTAAACCCGGACCACCTTGAACTAATAAACATCCAAAAGAAGAAAACTGAAGGATTCATAGTAACTACCCCTAACTGTACAGCTGTAGGGCTTGTTCTCTCCCTTAAACCAGTCTTAGACCAATATGGGGTAATCAAGGTAGTTGTAGCAACATATCAAGCAATAACAGGTGCAGGCTTCCCAGGAGTACCATCCTACTCTATCCTCGGAAACATAATACCATACATAAAGAAGGAAGAAGAGAAAATCTCAGAGGAAACAAAGAAGATTCTAGGAAGATTTAATGGTAGCAGTATAGAATATGCGAGATTCCCTGTTGAAGCATCATGTGCTAGAGTTCCAACGATCGATGGGCATTTAGAAGCAGTATATGTTGAGACTGAGAAAGAAGTTCAATTAGATGAAGTTATTGAAGTATTCAAGAAGTTTAGGGGTGAGCCTCAGAAGCTTAACCTGCCAACAGCTCCTAAAGAGCCCATACTTGTTACTGATATAGAGGATAGACCTCAACCTAGGCTAGACGTATATGCTGGAACGATCCCGGGGATGAGTATAGTTGTTGGAAGAGTAAGGAGAGGTGAGTCTAAGAATGTTCTAAAATACTTTGTTCTAAGCCATAATAGGATTAGAGGTGCAGCTGGTACAGCTATCCTTACAGCTGAGCTTCTTACAGTTAAAGGATACTTGGAGTGATGGAAGATGGTCTCTGGTAAACAAGTTAGAATATCTAGAATAACTTTCAATAATAGAATGCTCTGCATCCCAATGGATCATGGAGTAACTGTTGGTCCAATAAAGGGGATAGACAATATTTATGAAACAATCAAGAAAGTTGAGAGGGGAGGAGCTACAGCAGTATTAGCACATAAAGGAATATTCAAGAGCCTACCCTCACCATTAACAATAGGCTTCATAATCCATCTCTCGGCTTCAACCAATTTATCAGTTAGCCCCAACTGGAAGGTTAGAATAGGAACAATAAGAGAAGCAATAAGACTTGGAGCAGATGCTATCTCCCTGCACATCAATATAGGTAACAAAGATGAACAAGATATGCTAGTTAAGTTAGGCATGATGGCTGATGAATGCGATGAATGGGGAATCCCACTTATAGCAATGATGTATCCTAGAGGGGAGAATATCAAAAACCCGAATGACCCGAATGTGATTGCTCACGTAGCTAGAGTAGCCGCTGAACTAGGAGCAGACATCGTGAAGGTGCCCATGCCTTCCTCAAACCCCGACGAAATAAAGCCTATAGTGAAAGGATGCCCAGTACCAGTAGTTGCAGCAGGTGGACCAAAACTTGATAATGATAGACAGGTATTAGAGCTTGCTGAAGCAGTTGTAAGAGCAGGAGGGTTCGGAATAACATTTGGTAGAAACGTCTTTCAACATGAAGACCCAGAGCTTATCACGAGAGCTCTTAGAGCAGTAGTAATAGAAGGTAGAACTGTTGAAGAAGCATTACAAGTACTGGCGGGTGGAAGAAATCATGAATAAACAAATTATAATCTCTCCAAGTTATCCAGATAGAAGGCTAATAGAGCATGCATTATCTCTAGGCATTAAAGATGTATACTGTAAGATTTCATGTAGTATCCCTGAAGATCTGCAAGATTACCTTAATGTTTATCTTGAAAGAGAAGATGAGGTAGTCGAGGTACTTGGAGAGAGAAGACTAAAGCCTGTGAAAGTTAAGGTAGAAGAAGCTGGAGATATTGAGAAGGTCTTGAAAGCTGCATCCACAGGTGCTAAAATCATCTTTGTAGATACACCTTCATGGAAGATTATTCCTCTAGAAAACCTAGTAGCTCAACTCCAAGATGCTGACGTTAAACTATATGCTTATGCTTCAAACCTTAATGAGACTGAGACACTCCTAGGGGTATTAGAGAGAGGGGTTGATGGAGTAGTAGTTAAAGTGGATAGTGTTGAAGATTTAGATGCAGTTCATGAAATCATTAAGTTGACCAACATTATAGGACTGGAGTATGCAGAAGTTACTGAGGTCAAGAATGCAGGAATAGGGGAGAGAGTATGCGTAGATACAGTTACAATTCTTAATATAGGAGAGGGACTACTTGTAGGCAATACTGCTCAATTCTTCTTCTTAATACATAATGAAAACATAGGCTCAGCATTCACATCTCCTAGACCATTTAGAGTGAACGCTGGAGCAGTACACTGCTATGTAATGATGCCTAATGGGTCAACTAGGTATCTCTCAGAACTATCGTCAGGCATGAGGGTATTGATAGTTTCAAGCAGTGGAAAAACAAGGGTAGCCTCAATTGGTAGAGTTAAAATTGAGAGGAGACCGCTAAAATTGATCAAAGCTAGGGTTAAAGGTATAGAAGGATCAGTAATCTTACAGGATGCTGAAACAATCAGGCTTATAAGAAGTGATGGTTCACTAATCCCTGTTACTGAGATTAAAGCTGGAGATGAAGTCATCGTCCATGTTTCTGAACTTAAAGCCAGGCATTTTGGAAAAACTGTCGATGAATTCATCATTGAAAGATAAGAAATGAAGCCTAAAATCTGTGTAAGTGTTAAAGCTAGAAACATCGATGAACTAGAATGGAAAGCTAAGAGAGCATTAGATATTGGAGGAGACTTAGTTGAGCTCCGAATAGATTACCTAGAGAATCCCTCTATAGAGAAATTAACGAGACTAGTATTAGACCTAAGCAATAGAATAATCATAACTGTAAGACCACAATGGGAAGGCGGAGAGTTTAGAGGAGAAGAAGAATCGAGAATCAAATTATTAAAGGAATTACTTAGACTTAAGCCTGCATACATTGATTTAGAACTCAAAACAGTAAAAGATTCTATGCTGAGATTTAATAAAGAAAGTACTAGGATTATCTCATGGCATAGGTTTGATAATACTCCAAGCCTTGATGAACTAAGTCTGATAACCTTGGAAATGCTTAAGCTGGGTGATATTGCAAAAATAGTTACAAAGGTTAATGGTTTCGAAGAAAATCTAAGGATACTCCGGCTCTACAAGATTTACCCACCTGAGAAGCTTATAGCATTTGGATTAGGAGAGAAGGGTCTACTATCACGGATACTTTCAATATTGATGGGTTCACCAATAATCTATACATGCCTGCCAGGAGAAGAAGTAGCTCCAGGTCAACCAACCGTTGGAGAAATAATCGAGATAATGACTATGCTGGAGAGTGGAGGGGTATGGAGATAAACTCTGAGACTAGACTCTGCTGCTTAATAGGTCATCCAGTAAAGCATTCTATCTCTCCTCAGCTACATAATTCCGCATTTAAACATCTTGGATTAAATATTGTTTATCTATCATTTGATATTGAGTCAAGGTACCTACGTAGAGCAGTTGAAGGATTAAAATCATTAAATGTTGTAGGCTTTAATGTTACAATACCTTATAAAGTAGCGATAATCAAGCTTCTAGATGTACTTGATTCAACAGCAAAGGAGACTAGAGCAGTAAACACAGTTGTATTGAAGAATAATGAATTGATAGGATATAATACTGATGTAGAAGGTATCAAGAGATCCTTACTTGATTCAAGGAACACCCTTGATGGGAGAGCATTGATTATAGGAGCTGGAGGTGCTGCAAGAGCAGCAGTAGTAGCCTTGAAAAATCTTGGGATAAAAGAAATAGTTATCGCAAATAGAAGGATTTGGAGAGCTGCTGCATTAGTTAGAATATTTAAGATGAATGATTTAGAGATGAAGTCGGTAAGCCTCGCAGAGGTGGGAAGATACTCTAGAACTTCATCTATAATAATCAATGCAACACCTATAGGTATGTGGCCACGTCAAGATGAAACCCCATTATCTTCCAACGACATCCCAGGAAACTCCACAGTACTAGACCTCGTCTATAACCCCTTAAAGACTAAGCTTTTAGAAGAAGCTGAGAAAGCAGGAGCAGAAACAATAAATGGATTAAAACCACTTATCGAGCAAGCTGTTAAATCTTTCGAGCTCTGGACAGGCTTACATCCTCCTAGGGATATCTTGTGGAGGGTTGCAGAGGAAGCATTAAAGAAGTGGGGAAGAGATGAAGACTAGAGCAATAGTACATGGAGCAGTCTCAATCGTTAATGCTATCCCAACTGGGTTAGGGGCAGCATTAGGAATAGACCTAACAACGATCGTTGAAGCAGAACTTTTTGAGAGTAATAAGAGAGAACTGGATGTAGAGATTAAATTAGAAGATGAAGAGATTGAAGATACTGTGCTCCTAGAAAAAGTTGTAGATAAGCTATTGAATATTGTAGGTGAGGGGAAAGCTGGTATACATTTAGATATTTATTCAAATATACCTATTGCTAGAGGTTTGAAGAGTTCAAGTGCAGTCTCTGATGCGGTTGTACTCGCAGTCTCAAAACTCTTAGGTGTAAGATTAAACTTAATAGATGCCGTTAACTTAGCTGTTGATGCCTGCATAGAAGCAGGCGTATCTATTACAGGAGCATTCGATGATGCTGTAACATGCATGATAGGTGGTGTAAATATTACAGATAATTATCAGAGAGAAATACTTACACACTGGAGCATGGATGAAGACTTAAGCATTTTGATAAGCATACCCGAGGAGAAGAAATATACTAGGGAATTAAACGTAGAGATTTTCAAGAATATTAGAAATCTATCAAGTAGGGCTTTTACATTAGCATTAAATGGGCTTATATGGGATGCTATGATAATTAATGGGTTTATAATAGCCTCTGCACTAGACATAGATTATAGACCGATGCTAGCAGTATTGAGGAAGAATATACTTGCATGTGGAGTATCAGGTAAAGGTCCAGCTATAGTTGCAGTAACAACACCAGACTATGAAAATGAGGTAGAAAGAGAATTCAGGAACTTTGGGAAAACATTAAAGACTAAACCCAACAACAAGATAGCAGAAGTCAAGGTCTTAGAGTAATGTAGGTCCTATTTGGAGACCGATTCATCTTTCTTTCCAGAGATGTAGCTACTTCGAGGATTTAATGAGAGAAGTAGATTATAAACATGGTCTATGTTTACTGTTTCTTTCTGTTTCAGTTTTCTAAATAAGCTGAATGCTTCTAAACCTATCTTTATCAACTCATAGTCAATCTTAGAAGAATCTACCCCGCTTGTATCAATCAATCCTTCTTCAGAATAATCGCTTACTACTGCTAGAGCGCATCCAGTAAATATTCTCTTATCAAGGTATCCTTCATAATAGTCTCTCAATATACAGTATGCTGAAAACTCCATCTCACTTGAGATTACACCCATTTCAACAAAAGACTTAATCCTCTCTTTTAGTTCCAGCCTCCTGGGAGAAAAGCCTGGCCTCTCCCTAAAGTATAAATCATCTTTTGTATGGACTGGCCCTATCCAGAGATTCCTTCCAAGAATATACCCGTTTGCTTCAGCGGCTTTCAATAATAGAGGTATTAACTCTATACTTGTAGTTGCCGGATACTCTAAACCTATTACAGCTGTAGTTGCTCCTTCATCTCTTACACATGATATTGGGATATGGATGTGGCCTCTCTTAACATACTGTTGAAGAGAACCAGATGTTCCAAGTCTAAGGATAACCATGAAATCATCTTCCACAGCTTCAATAATCTCAGGAAGGATTATCATTACACTTGAGGGTCCCATCCCAGTTGAGATAGCTGAAATTCCTAGACCATCATAAAACCCATTAACTACTACGTGGCCTCTCTCTCCCACGAAGACTTCTGGCTTCTCTAAAAATTCAGCAACCTTCTTGATTCTACTTGGTGAGCCACCTGTGAGGATATATGGATTTAATCTACTTACTTCTAGATGGGCTGATCTACCGGTCGATGTCTTAAATGTAATCTTCATACCTTACCAATTACATAAAGGCAGAAATTAAGTTTTAGAGTATTTCAGGTACCTCTTTAGCTTACTTTTTCTCTTCTTCGGTTTTTAGCTCTTTCTCTAATTCCTTTTCGATCTCTTCTATCGGCTTCGGAGGTGGAGTAGTAGCTAGTGTATATCCAATCCAAGCAAATATTGCGAGAACCCCTGTGACAGCAATGAATGCGGTTATCTTTAGTATCATCAAACCCCACTCAGTAAAGAATAGCAGCCAATTATAAGTTACTATCCCTACTACTGATAGAACAAGAATTACTATACCAATTAGGGTATCACGGCTCAAGTTCTCAATACCCCTCTATTCCTAAAGGAGATTTGCAGGCTTGTTATTATATATTTTTTCTAAATAGATGCTGTCTAGGATGCAGCTTTTTAATCATAACTTAGCGTCCAATCCTTAAGAGAGTTGGATAGAAGTATTTTTTGCCATGGATATTTTTTAATTCATCCCATTCGTATAGAATCTTTACTGCTTCAATGGCTGTCTTGATTGCATCTTCTTCACCTACTATCCCAAATTTATCTTCAATCCTATTCGCGAATACTGCACACACAGATCCTGCACGTAGCCCGTATATTGAAGCTAACGTAAAGATTACAGATGACTCCATCTCAAAGTTTAACACATTCATTGATTGAAGATCACTCAGTATCTTCTCTGAATAACTCCAACTATATTCTCTGAACCCCTTCCTACCCTGCCCGACATAGAAGCTATCAGTAGAAGCTGAGATACCTAGATGATATTTAAACCCAAGATTTTCAGCTGCCTGGATTAATGCTAGTACAACTTCATAATCTGCAGAAGCTGGATAACCATCAATTACATACTGTCTAGATGTTCCCTCAAGCCTCACAGCAGCTGTAGAAATTATCAGGTCACCTAGATCTATACCCTTCTGGATAGCACCTGTGCTTCCAACTCTAATAAACGTTTTACAGCCTGCCCTAGCAAGCTCCTCTATAGCAATAGCAGTAGACGGTGCACCTATACCTGTTGAGCATGCAGAGATAGGTTTACCATTAACTATACCTGTCCAAACTCTAAACTCTCTATGGAAAGAAACTTCTCTACCTTCATCCCAATACTTAGCAATCTTCAATACTCTATCTGGGTCTCCTGGAAGTAAAACATATTCAGCAATCTCCCCAGGCTTCACTCTAACATGATAGAACTCTCCACCAATACGAGGCTCAGCAGCAGACATATCTTCAACCGAGCAGTCCCATTAAATAAACTTTCATATCTTACAGCCTCTCCATGGGCATAATCATAAAAATACCTCCTTCTAGAGTAGATAGGATAGTGCTAAACTGCTAGATCCAAGTGTATACGATGGGTGGAAATCATTAAGTGAAAGAAGATGGATATATATTAAAGATAGATTGTAGTCATTAACAAGAAGAAGGCTTGGATAGATTATATGTTGCTCCTTCAGTTATAAGCGGTCGGGTTGATGCACCACCAAGCAAAAGTTATACTCATAGAGTCTACGCTATCTCTCTTATTACTAGCGGTGACAGCACTATCATGAACCCTCTATTTTCAAGTGATACTCTGGCAACCCTAAGAGCATGTAAGCAATTTGGAGCAGAGATTGCTAAAGAAAAAGAAAACTATGTCTTAATTAGTGGTGGTAAGCTGTGTTTACCTGATGATGTAGTAAATGCTGAGAATTCTGGGACTACTTTAAGATTGTTTACAGCTATATCTTCTCTCGCTCCACCTGGATACGTTATACTTAGTGGTGATGATAGTTTAAGGAGAAGACCCATGCAGCCATTACTAGATGCTCTTAGAATGCTCGGAGTAGAATGCTGGTCGAGTAGAGGAAATGGATACGCACCTATAATCGTTAAGTCGGGAGGACTTAAAGGTGGTGAAGCAATTATTAGAGGTGATATGTCTTCTCAGTTTATCTCAGCTCTCTTGATAGCATCAACTAAAGCTGAAGAATATACAAGGATAAGAATTGAAGGTGAACCTGTCTCGAAAAGATACATAGATGCAACTATAGAAATGCTAGGAAGATATAATTATAGAGTTAAGAGAGAAGGATACTCTTTATTTGAGGTTAGCCCTAACCAAGAAGGTCGTCCAATATCTTTTAAAGTCCCTGGAGACTTTAGTTCAGCATCATTTATCCTAGCTGGAGCATGCTTAACTAGGAGCAGGGTCGAGGTTGGGAACCTCAACCTCAACCTCCCACAGGCAGACTCTGCAATGCTAGACATTCTTAGAGAATTTGATGTTAAGGTAAGTATTCAAGATGATAGGATAGTTGCAGAGGGTTCAGAGCCTTCTATCTGTGATAGAGTATTCAGTCTTAGAGACTCGCCAGACCTAGTCCCAGTCGTAGCAGTAATGGCTGCGAAGACTCCTAGCCTAACGATTATCAAAGATGTTAAGCATGCTAGATTTAAGGAGAGTGATAGGATCTCTTCTGTAGCAATAGAGTTAATGAAGCTTGGGGTAGACGTAGAGGTATTTGAGGATGGGATGAAGATTAAGGGGAGAGAAGAACTTGAGGGAAACATTGAGCTTGATGCCCATAATGATCATAGGTTATTCATGGCTTTTACAGTTCTTGCAGCATCAACTAAGAGGGGATGCATAATCAACGGGTTAAGATGGGTGGAGGTATCCTACCCAAACTTCTTAAAAGACCTAGAAAAACTCAATGTTTCATTCAAAGAAATATAGATAAGCCTCCAAGAAGAATTCTAAGAAGATAGAATTGGCCGGCAATATAATTGGTAGAATGTTTAAGGTACTAAGCTTTGGCGAGAGCCACGGTAAATGTATTGGAGTCGTTATAGATGGATGTCCAGCTGGGTTAGAGCTCTCAGAAGAAGATATCCAGAAAGAACTAGACTTGAGGAGGCCTGGAACTTCTAGGATAACTACTAGTAGGATGGAGGAAGATAGGGTTGAGATTTTATCAGGAGTCTTTAATGGATATACTACAGGCGCGCCTATATGTATGATTATTTGGAATAAAGATATTAGAAGTGAAGATTACGAGTCTATCAGGTTTACGCCTAGACCTAGCCATGCAGATTACTTTGCATATGTAAAGTATGGTGGGTACAACGACTATAGAGGTGGGGGGAGATTCTCAGGGAGGATTACAGCAGGATTTGTAATGGCTGGAGCAGTTGCTAAGAAACTTCTCAAGAAAATCTTAAATGTTGAGGTAATTGCTTATGCTTTAGAGATTGGTGGAGAGAAAGCAGAAGATTTTACGTTAGATGATGCTAGAAGATATAGATACGAGAATGATGTTAGAGCTCCAACCCCTGAAGCTGCTGTAAAGATGAAAGAAAAAATTCAGCAAGCAATCTTTAGAGGAGACACCGTTGGAGGAGTAATTGAGTGTATTGTAACAGGTCTCCCAATAGGTTTAGGTGAACCTGTATTCGATGCATTAGACTCAGACTTAGCTAAAGCAATATTCTCCATCCCAGCTGTAAAAGGAATAGAATTTGGAGCGGGATTCAAAGCAGCTAGAATGTTTGGCTCAGAACATAATGATCCATTCATAGTAGAAGGAGGAAAAATAAAGTTAGAGAAAAATGATGCTGGAGGAGTAGTCGGAGGAATCTCAACTGGAGCCCCACTCCACTTCAGAGTAGTAGTTAAACCTCCATCATCTATTGGATTAAAACAGAAAACGATAGACCTTAAAACAGGAAAACAAACAGAGATTATTGTAGGTGGAAGGCATGACCCATGTATTGTCCCTAGAGCTGTTCCAGTAGTTGAAGCAATGACGGCAATAGTACTAGCTGACCATGGAATAAGATACGGTGTCATTCCACCAGTCATCAGAAACCTTTAAGATAATAGGATACCATTACAATTTACTATATAGATGGAATGAAGTGGGCTTCCGTAGGAGTTGACCTCGCAGGCTCCCCTAAAAGATATACTGGGCTGTGTAGGATGAACCTCGACCTTTACTGTGAATCATGTTTATCAAGAATGGACCATGAAATATTAGATTTCATATTTTCCTCCGACCCAGAAGTAGTTGCGATAGATGCACCGTTAAGCTTACCTAAGCCAGGTCAAGCCCTAAGGTCCTGCGATAGGAAGCTGGTCGAGATGGGTATCCATGTATTTCCACCTACTCTCATAGGGATGAAGATTCTAGCTGAGAGAGCTATCAAGCTAAAAGAAAAACTAGAAGAATCTGGATACTGCGTAATCGAGGTTTATCCTGGTGGTACACAAGACCTGCTTGGAATACCTAGGAAAAGTAGAGGAACTATCCTACTTAAGGAAGGATTAATCAGTATAGGCGTCAAAGGTTTAAGATGTGATGAAAGCGGACATGAACTAGATGCAGTTACATGCAGCTTAACTGGGATAGCATACATAAAGAAGATGTACATTGAGGTTGGAGACCCAGATGAATGTATTGTTATCCTACCAAGGCTAGAAATGTTTTTGAAAAAGGATTAATAGTTTTCATCAGGGTTCAAATTGGTTGAAAGAATAATAACAGGTATAGCGGGGCTGGATGAAATATTAGGTGGAGGTATACCAAAAAGGAATGTAGTATTATTATCTGGTGGACCTGGAACAGGAAAATCAATATTTGGTCAACAATATCTTTATAACGGCTTACTACGTGGGGAGCCAGGAATACTAGTAGTTCTAGAAGAACATCCAGTACAGGTTAGAATCTCTATGTCTCAATTTGGATGGGATGTTAAATCATATGAAGAGAAAGGGTTATTCGCCATGGTAGATGCATTTACTGCTGGGATAGGTGAAGCTGCGAAGAGAGAAAAATACGTAGTAAAGGATCCAGGAGACTTCCAGCTACTAGTAGATACCCTTAGAGATGCAATAAAAGATGTAAATGCAGAGAGAGCAGTAATAGACTCCGTTACAACATTATACATAACTAAGCCAGCACTAGCGAGAAGCATGGTTCTTCAATTAAAGAAAGTCTTATCAGGCATGGGATGCACATCAATACTGATTTCACAAGTAAGTGTTACCGAGAGAGGTTTCGGCGGTCCAGGTGTAGAACACGCTGCAGACGGTATAATTAGATTAGACCTTGATGAAGTAGATGGAGAATTGAAGAGAAGCATAATCGTATGGAAGATGCGTGGGACAGCGCATTCTATGAGACGCCACCCATTCATAATCACAAGTAAAGGGATAGAGATAAAAGCAGGTGAAACAATTAAAATCATCGGTGGAAGATATGAGTGAAGAAATACCATTATCACCGATTGGTAGAGAAGAGATACATAAACTTGAGTATGCTCTCCTTGTAGGTACCTTGTTCAGACCTGAAGTATTAGAAGAATTGAGAAACCCATCTGAGAGATTGACCTGGGTTGATTCTCTAGCTGTAGCAGCTGCAGCTATTGCGAGGGAGAAAGCAAAGATGACTATAAGCCAGATAGCTGAAGATATAGGTAGAACTGAATCAACAATACGTAACCACCTTACGGGTAAAACCAAAGCTGGCCAACTAGTTCGCCAAACTCTAGAAAAGTTTCTAAGAGAAGGGGTTAAGATCGACCTACCATCTACGAAAGAATTAGAAGAATTGAAGGTAAGACTTGAAGAAGAAAGAAAGAAAAGTCAGAAGCTAGAAATACTACTCCAAGAAGTAAAGAATTCTCTTAAAGATTTGGTAGAAAAGCTTGAGAAAATCTAAGAAGATGGATAAACAATATTGCTGAGCTGCATATAACTAAGCTACTTCTTCAATTCGCTTGTTAACCATTCTAAATACTTGTCGTATCCATGAATTACTGGTATTGCGATTATCTCAGGTACTTCATAACTATGGCTATTCTTAATCATGCTTTCAACCTCATTATACATTTCAGCCTTAGTCTTAACTAAGCATATCCACTCCTGAGAATATTCAATTACCCCCTTCCACCAATACATAGATTTAATTGGACCAATAATCTGAATACATGCTGCAAGCCTAGCATTAAGCAGCTTTCCAGCAATCTCTTCAGCTTTTTCTCTAGAATCCACCGTGGTTAAAACCTGAATATATTCACTCATAGTTACTTGCTTTTTGTTTTTAATTTATTAATTTTACTAAGGATCCCTGCCTATTGTTGTATAAACTTATATATTTGACTATATGTAGATAGTAAAGTTAAAATGTTGGATGGATAATCCATCCAACATGCCGAACAGCAGGAAAGTTAGTTTGATAGCTGTTACAGTGGCCGCAAGCCTAGGCTCAAACTATGCCTTAATAGGATTTGCGAACCTCAAGATAATGGATCTCCTAGTTTTCATAACTGGATTCCTCTATGGTTCTCTAATCGGCGCTTCCGTTGGTATTCTCATCTGGGCTATCTATGGAGTACTGAACCCCTACGGCTTCGTCCCTCAGATATGGGTCGCGACTATGTTATCAGAGTCGGTCTACGGCATCGCAGGAGGCATTCTCGGTAAGTCGTTATCAACGATGGACCTTTCTAGTGATAAAACCCAGTTAAGCATACTATTCGGCGCAGTAGGATTCCTCCTTACATTCCTCTACGACCTAGCTACGAACATCGCCTTCGCACTTACATTCAATATCCCGCTCATCGTAGCATTGATCACAGGAATACCATTCGCGATAATCCACCAAGCAAGTAACGCAGTCCTCTTCGGGATATGCTCAATTCCATTACTCACAGTCTTGGAGAGAGCTTCTAGGAGGTGGGGTCATGGCATTTCTAAGAAATAAGTGGGTTTTAGCCTTAGTATGCATCCTCTGCTGGGCGATCGCTGCATCACTCTTATTCAGCTATTACTATTATCAGTACACGGACCTAATGTCGAGGCTTGAGAAATCCAAAGCTGTCATAAACCTAGGGATAGATTATGGAAATGGCACTAGGCATTGGTTTAATGGAACTATGGGGTTAACGTTGTATGATGCTATGTTAAAAGCTGGATGGAGAGTTGACGCGGAGCCTTATGGCACTATGGGATTATACGTGAAGGCCATTAATGGGGTGGAGCAGTCTATTGAGCAGTCAAGGTATTGGACTTGGTGGTTGTGGACGAACCTAGGATGGGCTCAAGGTGGGTCAGCATGCGATAAGTATGTCCTAAGCAATGGTGAGACAATACTCTGGTACTACTCATACATGGATCCAAAAACATTCGAGATAAAACCACCTTCCTGAGGTTGACCATCCCTCCGCATTATTTTTTCACATTCTGAGTTAAGATATGCTTAAAACCTAGAAGGTCCTTCTAAGGAGGGAAGGTATGAGTAAGTTTGAATCTTCAACTTTAAGATCCCGCCAATTATTTGAGATTGCTAAAAAGTATCTACCAGGAGGTGTAAGTTACTCAATTAGATATTTTGAGCCTTATCCTTTCTATGTTTCTAAAGCTTACGGTCAGAAATTGATAGATGTTGATGGGAACGAGTATACTGATTACTGGATTGGGCATGGAGCTAAGATCATGGGGCATAACTATCCACCAGTAATAGAGGCTATCCGTAGACAAATTGAGTTAGGGATACATGTAGGCTTACCACATGAATGGGAGATACGTCTTGCAGAACAAATACATAGAATGGTTCCAAGTATAGAAAAAGTTAGATTCACTAATAGTGGTACAGAAGCAAATATGTATGCTGTAAGATTAGCTAGAGCATATACAAAGAGGGCGGCTATCGTTAAGTTTGAAGGAAACTGGCATGGTGGATATGATACGCTACACGTTGCTGTAGTACCTCCATATGAGAAAGTTTATGCTGGTTTAACCTATGGAGCAGTAAAAGATACGGTAATCCTACCATACAATGACTTAGAAGCAGTAGAGAAAGCTGTAGAGAAAACTGAAATTGCAGGGATAATAGTTGAACCTGTTGCTGGAGCAGGAGGAATGATACCAGCTGAGAGAGAATTCTTGAAAGGGCTTAGAGAGATATGTGATAAAATAGGTGCATTACTAATATTTGATGAAGTAATAACTGGTTTTAGACTCTCAGCTGGAGGTGCTCAGAAGATATACGGTGTGACACCTGATATTACAACGCTCGGTAAAATAGTTGGTGGAGGAGAATTCGCAGTAGGAGCATTTGGAGGAAGAGATGAGTATATGGAGCTACTTAACCAACTAAAATATAGGAACTACCATGAAAGAGTCTTCCAAGGCGGGACATTCTCAGCAAACATGCTTATGACCTCGGCTGGATACACATTACTCTCAGAACTTGAAAGAAGACCTGAGATATACAATCATATAAACACACTTGGAGAAAAACTTAGAAAAGACATCGGTGAAATACTTGAAAGACATAATCTAGGCTATACAACTGGTATAGGATCATTAGTGGGAGTACACTTTACACCGATCAAACCTAGGGATGTAAAAACAGCTCAAACAATGAAGGATAAGGAAAAATCAAGAAAATACTTCCAGCATCTACTAGAAAGCAATATTATAGCATTAACTTATGAAAACCCACAATTCTTCATCTCATCAGCTCACACAATAAACGATATAGAAAGATTAATACAAGTAACAGAAGAATTTGCAAAGAACATAAAGAAACAATAAGAATAACCAGAAAGCCATGAAAGACATACCGAGAAAATCGTAAAAAGCACAAAAAGCATTGTAAATTAGAAGAATAGTGAAGGTTTTTAAGAAACTATGAATAAATAGAGAAATGGCCCCGGTAGCTCAGCCCGGGAGAGCGCCCGGCTGAAGAATCAAGAAACATCAAAATATCCTTGAGGAACCGGGTTGTCGCAGGTTCAAATCCTGCCCGGGGCATCAATACCTTTAGGAAAATCTCAATCCAATTTAACGCATCTAGTGAAAATTTAACCTCCAGCTATACAATTTATTTTACAAATATCCATCCAACTCATTATTTGAGTAGCGGGCCCGGGGGGACTCGAACCCCCGACCCCCGGCTTAGAAGGCCGATGCTCTATCCATGCTGAGCTACGGGCCCAGGGTAGTAGCTCTGCATGGTGTGAATTTTTATCCTACAGTCTGAATCCTAGTTTAAGTGGTATTTAGAGGTTAATCAAATCCTTCTTCTCAGTAGTTTTCTACCTTGATATATTGTTTAGCTAGTTTGTAGTGTATGTTTGTGTATTGTATTTGTTTTTGTTTCTAGTTTTTAGAATGGATCTGGGGTCAAAATTTACTTCTACTTTCATCTTTATCAATGAATAGAGAATAGACTTAGTTTACATTTCTTCTTTAAGTATCCTTTCTAGTGTTTTCAAGAATCTATTATTATGTTCAGGAAGCGATATTGTTACTCTTAAATATGATTGGAGCCAGCTGGGATCTAGGTACCTGATAACTATACCTTTCTCCATAAGTTTTCTATGAAGTAGTTTTGTATCACCTTCTAGTAGCTGGAATAGTATGAAGTTAGCTTCAGAAGGATAAGCTTTGATTTTAGGTATAGTAGAGAGAAGCTCTCTAACCCTCTCTCTTTCTTTGATTGTTTTCCTCACATTCTTAAGGGCTGTTTCATAGTCTCTTAACGCAATCTTAGCTAACTCGATAGCTATTAGGTTTAAGCTATTCGGTGGTCTAACCTTATTCAATAGTTTTGCTGCTTCTCTTGATGCTACAATGTATCCTACTCTTGCTCCTGCTAAACCGAAAGCTTTCGATAAAGTCCTCACAATTATTAGGTTATCGTAGGTTTCAGTAAGCTCTATGAATGTTTTACCACAGTATTCATAATATGCTTCATCAATTACTACTGCTATGTCTAAGGCTTTATCTAGAATGTTTAGAACATCATTGTATTGTATACTGTTCCCAGTTGGATTGTTCGGGCTACATAGAAAGATTACCCTTGTCCTATCATTAATAGCTGAGAGAATAGCTTCTACATTATCTGCAAAGTTTTCTCTTCTTTGAATATTGATTATTCTGCCTCCTTGAAGTTCGACGGATACTCTGAAATAATCGTAGGTTGGAGATGAAAGTATTGCTTCACAACCAGAATCTATAAATGCTTTAACAATAATATCGATTGCTTCATCTCCACCATTCGTGGGGATTATCTTCTCAGCCTTCACTCTAGCATAGCTGGATATCTCCTCTACTAAGTCTCTATAAGTAGCATCAGGATACTGGTTAATCTTCAACGTAGGAATCTTGGATTCAAGATTCTTTAACCATTTTTGAGGTAGATATGGAGAAGTATTCAAGTCCATTCTAATAATCTCTCTGGGATCAAGACCATATTCTTCTGCTATCTTCCAATTAGGTATCTCGAAACCATACGGCTTAAAGTAGTTGAATAATTCTCTTACACGCATAATTAGAGTAACGTTAAGCTTATTGTTAAAAATTCCCCCTTAATATAACCGGTCTTTATAACTCACCCACCCTCTACATATAATAGTTCACCGCTTCAAACTACCTGTACAACCCCTAGAATAAACAGTCTAATGCGTCATCCATCATATTATATCAATTCTTCCTCTGTCCGCAGACCTTGCACTATAATTTTAAACCTATAGAGTATCCCCGTGGAGATAAAATGTCCTCCTTCAATTCTTGCTTACACTTTAAAAATCCCTATGCTGTATCTTTATCTACAATTTTCTTCGTTAATCTATTTTTCCTCCTTAGTAGCTCATATTATAATATGCCTGAGATTAAGGAGAGTAAGGTAATCTATAGTGGCAGGGTTGTAAGATTGAGAATAGATTATCTAAAAGATAAAGAAATAAGGGTTAGAGAGGTTGTAGAACATCCTGGAGCAGTTGCAATACTACCAGTAATATCAAGGGGTAGAATTCTCTTAATTAATCAATATAGGTATCCTGTAGGTAAATGGATACTAGAAGTACCTGCGGGGACAATAAAGGCTGGAGAATCCCCAGATGAATGTGCATTAAGAGAGTTGGAAGAAGAAACAGGCTATAAAGCTGGAATATTAAAGAAGATGTTAACGATATATCCTAGTCCAGGATACTCAACAGAGTCTATCCACATATATGTTGCATCTGAGTTAGAGAAATCTACTCAGAAGTTGGAAGAAGATGAAGAATTAACAATAATTGAGATGGATATAGATGAAGCAATAGAAGAATTAAAGAAGAGAGATGAAGTAGATGGGAAGACTCTCCTAGCATTACTCTACTACAAGTATCTTTACCAAGGATATGAGTAATCTGTGAAGTGTAGGTAGCCTCTCCTAGATAAACTTCTAAATTGATTATTCCATAGAACTTCAATAACTCCAAGCTCATCTATTACATATCCTATCTCAATTAGATTTCCCCCAGCTTTCTCAATCTCTACACGAGCTAAACTCCAATCTTCTCTAGGTATAGTTACAACTAGTTCATATTCTTCTCCACCATAAAATACGAGGTTGAATAAGTCTACACCAACTTGCTTCGAGTATTCTACTGCGAGAGGATCTACTGGCGGGTTAATAATTCTAAATCCTACTTTACTAGCTTCTGAGAGTAGATGTAACGATTCTGCTAAGCCATCACTTGAATCAATCGAAGCAGACGCAAACTTAGTTAATATGAGCCCCTCCTTAATACGTGCAGTTGGTCGAACCATCTCTTCAATAACTTTTCTTGAGATAGGTCTCTCAACTTTATTAATTAATGCATGAAGTCCCGCTGCCTCCACACCGAATAACCCTGTTACAGCAACTATATCTCCAGGTTTCGCTCCACTTCTAGGAATAATTTTTCTAGGAGCTTCAGCTATACAAACTACATCAATGATTACCTGGTCTCCACTATTTGTATCACCTCCAACTACTACTCCACCATATAATTCTGCTGCTTCCAATATGCCTCTCCATAATTCTTTGAAGTCCTCTATACTCATGTCTGGGGGGAGTGCGAGTGATGTTAAGTATGCTATTGGCTTCCCTCCTTTTGAGGCAATATCGCTTGTAGTACTTGTTATAGCTCTGTAACCTACGTCTCTCCAACTCATACCTTCAGGTATATCTGTACGCTGAACCATCATATCTACTGAGACTAAGAGCCTAGTAGTGGGAGCTAAATCTACTGCGTCATCTCCAATCGGTAGAAGTGTTCCTTGAAGCTTCTTTAAAGTAGAGTTAATGTAATCTACTATCCATTTTTCACCTAAATCTTTCAATCTCTTCAAGGGATCCACCTCCTCACTAAATTCTTTATACACCATGAAGCAAACGAGATAATCTCTCTTTTCCCAAGTTTTGATCTGCCATACATTCTAGGCTTAAAGATTAATGGGTATTCACCTATCCTTGCTCCTGCTTTATGTAATAGATGGATTAACTCTACTTGAAAGATGTATCCTGAGTTTAATTCTGAAAGTCTGTCTACAACTTCTTTCAATACGCTGAGTCTTATAACTCTATAACCAGATGTTAGATCTCTAACATTAATACCTGTTGATATTCTAGCTAAGAGGTTGGCCCCTCTACTGATGATCCTCCTGATAAGACTCTTCTCTTCCCATCTCCCACGACTAATATATCTTGATGCAATAATAATGTCGTATCCTTCCTTCTCAGCTAGAGCAACCATTTCTGGAAGAATTTCTGCTGGATGGCTTCCATCTGCATCCATCTCACAAACATATTTAACCATACTCATATTCTCGATAACATGTTTAAAGCCATCGATATATGCAGAGCCTAATCCAAGTTTTCTAGGTCTCTTCAAGACTCCGACAAGCCCTGTCTCCCTACCGATTTCCTCTGCTATCTCGGCTGTTCCATCAGGGCTTGAGTCATCAACAACTAGAATATACCCTTGTATTCTAGATTCTTTTAAGATTTGGAGAAGACTCGGTATAACCTTCTTAATGTTTTCAGCTTCATTATAGGTGGGCATGACTATTACTACCTCATACATCCATTAAACAAGATTGAATACCATAATAAAACTATCACAAGCAAGTATAAGTTAGTATTCTCCGTGTTTAATGTTGCTTTTTCTCATGTTTTAATTTAACAATATATGTAGTTGTTTCAATCTAGAAGCCTAAGCTCTCAAATGTGAGAAGAGATGGAGCGTATAACTTTAAAAGTATGAGTATAATGAAGGATGTTAACGGAACAGTTACGTTATCATCAATTGGATGATGCTCAAAGTGTTCTATGAAAGATGCTATTGCTCCCGCTGTAACCCCTGCTAACCCCAATACAGCTCCCATAGGTATAGATACTGTGGCCATAGCTAAATTTCCCCACCATGACTTAGTCCTCTTCTTGAATAAAGTGTTTCTTACTAATCCTGTAACTGCATCTCCTACAGACATAAATAGTACTGGAAGTATACCAAACCAGTAATTACCGTTAGAGACCATCCAGCCAAGAGTTATTATCACCCCCCACATTATACAGAAAGATACTTCATACATGTTTCCCTCGACTTGAAACCAGTACATCAGCTTACTTGTCCTGTGAGGTATATATGTGAAGACTCCGAGGAGTAGAGCCATCGTTAGAGGAAGGAGAGGAGTCGTGAATGTATGTGGGATAATTACTGCTACAAGCCCTCCAGCTAGTATATGGATTATCTTCCTATTATAGTAGACTGCAACATTTTCAGGTAAACCACGCTTTCTCATATACTCGTAAGTCTTCTTCGTTAAGAAAGTAACTAGAAAAATAACCCAGGCAAGTAAAATTATAGTTACCATTATTTCAGAGACAGATAACTGCATAGATAGAATTGATACATCGAAAAATAAAAATATTCTTAAAACAAAAAGGCTCTGCAGAACACTATGGATATCCTAGGAAAATAGACCCACCACGAAAATACATACTAGGAATATACATTAAAATCTATATCAAAGAAAGATATTGAATAATCTTGGATTTAGCCCCGGTAGCTCAGCGGGTGGAGCGGCGGCCTCGTAACAATAATAAACGGGATAGCCGCAGGTCGCGGGTTCAAATCCCGCCCGGGGCTCTCCCAAAAATGTCCTCAATGTTGGAAGCCAGCTTTTGACCTAAACTATTAGCTAAGAAGTATTCAATCATGATGTAACTAGAATATAGATCCTATATATTGTCATTGTTAGGATTAGCATCCCAAAGATCTGTTTTAATTTTTTTGGCGGGATGTATAGACTTGTAATTCTTGCTCCTGCAAACGATGCACCTGCACCTACTATCAGCAAGATTATCGTTAACAATGGATCCCATTTAGCTGTTGATGTATGAGGTATCAATGCTGAGAAAGATGGCGGTGTTACGGCAAACGCGTTGATTCCAGCTGCTAGCTTAGGATTAAAACCAGTTAGTATTAACGTAGGCATTAGTAGGAATCCAGGTCCAACCCCAAGCAGTCCACTAAGTATAGATATTGGAGCAGCAAATGTTAATGCGAGCTTAAAGTTCTCTTTCGTTCTTACTTCTTTAACAGGTTTAAACAACATGTAAGTCATATAGATTACTGCTGCTAGGTAGATATACCATACGTAGATCTGATTTGTGAATTGCGCAATGTATGAGCCTGCAGGGGCAAAGGTGGTTGTAACCAAGGATAGTATAACGGCTCTTCTCCAATCAATTAATTTACTCCTTGCAAAACCTACTGCTGAGAATAAAGCTGTTATACCATTCAATAGAAGACTTAAAGGTTGGACTTGATGAATTAAGTCAGGCATAAACAATGATAAGAACGGTATAGCAGCGAAAGCTACGCCCAACCCTAGCATACCTGATAAGAAAGAAAGGATGGCTAAACCTATGATAATAACGACCTCAACATACATTGCTGCATAATCTATCTATCGCGTCGGTTAAAATACTTGAATGTAGGGTTTTAATCTAGCCATACAATGTCTAGATAAGTATTCTATTATTAATAGAATCCGTGAAAGCCAACAAATAACCACGAATCATAAGATTTACGCGTTAATGTAAAGCTTAAAGATAAATCAATCCTTAAAACTGTTATTATGTAGAAAGCTTTTCTCTTAAGCTTATCGGCCTTATCCTACTCTTTTTGGAGCAGCAGAAAACCTATATCATCCATTGATAGATATTTATTAGATGAAGAAAGCTGTTAAGAGTAAGAAGCCTTCATCGCGCTTACCTATTGAAGAATTTGAATATATTGAAGATTTTGGAAGAATAATCCGGGAAGCTAGAGAGAGGATGGGTTTAACTCAAGAAGACTTATCTAGGCAGTTAAACGAGAAAGTCACTATAATTAGAAAGATAGAAGCAGGAGAGTTTAATCCACCCATCGAGCTTGCGAGAAAGATTGAGAAGCTACTCAAGATTAAGATAATCGTTCCAGTAGAAGAAGAATTTGAGGATATCTCAAAATATATTGAGAAGGGTGAAGCAGTTAAAGGTGTATCTCTAGGATTCTTCATTAAGAAGATGGAGGAGAAGGATGTTAAGAAGCAATAATGGAAATTTTATGTAAAGAGTTTTAAAGAGCTCTTAACCTATTATATTTGGAAGGGTAAATAGAAATTGAAGGTTGCGATAATTCATAGAGTCGACCTAGGGCAGGAGGATAACCTAGATGAGCTTAGTGAACTCTGCCGAACTGCAGGTTATGAAGTAGTTTATAGGATTAAGCAAGTAAGACCACCTCATCCAGAGTATAATATTGGTCCAGGGAAAGTTGAAGAATTAGAGAAAGCTGTAAGAGAACTGGGAATAGAGAAAGTGGTATTCGAGAATGAGTTGAAGCCTGTTCAAGAATATAATTTAGCTAAGAAGCTTGGAGTACCAGTAATAACGAGGACTCAACTGATCTTAGAGATCTTTACATTACATGCAAGCAGTATTGAAGCTAAGCTTCAAATAAAGCTTGCAGAATTAAAATACGAACTATCTAGAGCTAAAGAGAAGGTTAGGTTAGCTAAGAAAGGTGAGCAACCTGGTTTCCATGGTTTAGGAGCTTATGAAGCAGACGTATACTATGATGAGATTCATAAAAGAATAGTCTCTATTAATAGGAAGCTTGAAGCAATTAAGAAGCATATGGATTTAATAAGATTTGAGAGAAAAAAGCTTGGGCTACCGATAATCTCTCTCGCAGGATATACTAATGCAGGTAAATCTACTTTATTCAATCTTCTAGCCTCAGAAGATGTTGAAGTTAATTCACAGCTCTTTACAACTCTTACTCCAACAACTAGAATTGTGAGGCTTAATGGTAAACCAGCATTCCTCTCAGATACGGTTGGGTTCATAAATAATTTACCAACCCTGCTTGTTGAAGCATTCTATGCAACTCTCAGAGAAATCGCACTCTCAGACTTAATACTCCTAATGATTGATATCTCAGAGCCACTACATACAGTTGAGAAGAAGCTTGAAACATCTCTAGATACATTAAATAGTATAGGAGCTAACGGTGTCCCCATATTACTAGTCTTTAATAAGATAGATTTAGCAAGCGCTAATGATGTCGAAGAGAAGATAAGAAAGTTGAGTTTACCATATGAGTATGTTGTAATCTCCGCGAAGAATGGATGGAATATTAAGAGCTTAGAAGAGAAGGCTTCTCAAATGCTTAGAGGGTTTATTAGGATTAAAGCTACAATACCTTTAGATTTAATGTTAATGAAGACAATCAAAGAAATATATAGCAAGTCTAAAGTAATAAACATTGAGTATAATGATGATTGTGTTAAAGTTGATGTAGAGACAACTGTCGAGTTAGCTGAAAAATTACGTAAACTCTCAGGTCGAGGAGAATTTAGAGTTGGCTAAGATAGAATTACTAGATATTATTAGAATGGTTGCTGACTACCAGTTCGGCATTAATGTGGGATCCAGACTCTTCCCTGAGGATACAGTAATCGAGGTATCTAGGAAGACTGGTAGACCTAGATACATACTTCTGCATGGGAGATTGTTAGCAACCCTAAGGAGTAGTGATGGTATGCTGGCATTAACCATAGATGGTGGAGAGAGGCTTGCAGAAATAATTGATTGGCCAAGGTTTAGAGTAGTAATCCAAGACTCATGTCTTGATAAAGTATTAAAGATGAAAGTCGTTAGGGTTGATTGGATTAAAGAAGTAGATAGACTGCTCCACCCCAATGAAGAAGTCCTAGTATATACATCAGACAAAAGGTTGATCGGAGTTGGGAAGACTCAAGTTTCAGGGCAAACAATACTTAGCTCGAAAAGGGGAACAGCCGTTAAGATTAGAGACTTAAGAAAAGAATACTAATTGAAGAATTTCTACTGTGGATTTAAGATTACGTAATTTTATAGAGAAAGATATTATATAACCTTGACTATAAGACTAGCAGAACATCTGGTAGGGTGTTTAATGAAATGAAGAAGCTACCTGCTAGACAATTAAGGAGGATGCAAGCACGCATGCTTGAGAGTCTAGGATTAAACTTAAAAGAACTTGGAGTAGCTGAAGAAGTAATTATCCGATTACAAGATAGAGAATTAAGGATTAAGAATCCAGCTGTTATGTTTATGAAGATTGAGAATGAAGGAGTTTACCAGATAATTGGAGGAAAAGTAGAAGAATTAGCCCCTAGTATTGTGGAGAAAGTAGAAGAAGCATACACACCCTCGGAAGAAGATGTAATGCTTGTTGCTATGCAAGCAGGAGTATCAGAAGATGAAGCAAGAAATGCATTAATTGAAACTAGTGGAGACCTTGCTAAAGCAATCCTCCTATTAAAATCACGGAAAACCTAAACAGTCAATGCTTCCTCAATCTTTATTGTAAATGGGTTCTCAGTTTTCACTAAACTCTCAAAGAGAATTGTGGCATCTTCAATTATTTTCTTCCTCTTGTATCCCTTGATGATGGTTAAATATCCACCATCAAAGTATGGAGCAATCCTAGATTCTAGTAATGCTCTCTCTTCAATATTTCTAAATTTCTCAGTAGGTGGGATAAGCAGGAAACCATAATCTCTCATCTTGTTAAGCTCATCTATACTCAATTTATGGTATGTTGCTCTAAGCATTCTTTGAGCTGAAGATTTAGGGATTCTCGATGATTTTAGTAATCTACTCCTTCCACTTGAATACTTCTTTAATGATTCAATAAAGGATTGTATTACATCATTGAAGAATGAATAAGATTCCTTTGAGATTTGCGGGCCGACCCCGTATATAGTTTTAGTCGCCTCAAACAATCCCCACAAGGAGCTGGCATAATGAATCTTCGTAGAATATCTTTTACCATATATTTCTTCAAAAGTCTTGGTTCTTTTACTGAGAGCTGAGAGCCCGTATGTAGTTAATTCTCTAATTCTTTTTAAAATAGAATCTACTTCTTTATTGGATTCTAGTGTCGATAAAAGTGTATTGAGGGAGAAGATTGCATGAATATCTGAGAAAGACTTCTCCATAGGTAACCTGAGTCCACAGTATAGAGATTCTTCAGAGTTTGTAATTACATATTGGAGTTTGAGGTTTCTTAGAAGCTCATCGAGTTTTAATAATTCAGCATATACTAGTTCATCTACCACTATTACTGTTTTAACTCTTCTAGTAGGCTGACCCACCATCTTTGATAATTCCATGATTTTAGCATGATTTTCAAGTAAATCCCTAATGCTTAATGTTATAGATATATAGCGCCCTTTCAATAAGCTTTTAGAAACAATATGTCTTAGCATCCTGAAGGCATTTTCTAATTCTCCTCCATCATCTACCTTAAGGTTTATCTCATGTTTTATATTTATAATTGATGAAGCTATATCCGTCATTGTTTCAAGCATTTCTTCATCATTACTCGGTGCTCGATAACTTCTAGCAACGATTCCTGTAAGCCAGTGGTCTAGAGGATAAAAGTCAAGCCTTCCTGTAAGATGCATTTCTGCAGTATTTCTAGATAAGAAATCTTGAAGGCAGTATTCTCTCATTATTGATTTTGATGATTCTTCAATGAACTCTCTAGGGTCACCCCTCTCGGAAGTCTTCTTTAGATGTTTTGAGACATCGTAGATGGGCATACCTATCCTAGAAAGCTTGTGTCTATATTTCTCAAGCCCCATATCAAGTAGCACTGTATTAACTAGTTCACGGATCAAAGGCGCTGTTAGATACTCTATCTTGAGGTTATGTAGTTTTTCTTCAACTATCGATGCGATCTCTATAGCTAGCTTAGGTGTTATATTCGCTTCTTTCATTAATGAGTTGATTATCTTAGTCTTATCAAATGGTTCGATTATATTCTCGCTTCTTCTAACTATCAGCATCTCCTTAGTTCCAAGAGCTTTCTCAAGCTTATCCAGATTTTCTAGTACTGTTAAACCAATTCTTGATATCTTGTATTTACCTGTTTCTTTATGGACTTCGATCAATCTAGAATCTAATAGCTTCTTTAAGTGGTAAGAAAACTTCCCTGCATCTCTATCTTTCTCCATCCCTAAAGAATCCATCAACTCTGAGTATCCCATCTCTTTTCTAGAGAGGAGTCTCAGCATCTTTAATCTTGTAGTTGATGCAATGGACCCTAATATATTATTGATATTTATGCTAACTTCTTCCAAATTAAGTCAAAGAAAATTTGCGTACTTACTCTAAAAATATTGAGGGCGCTAATTACAGTAGGTATGAACGGGAGAATACTTTGATATTTCCTTGAGATTAGTCTACTGAATCATACGTCAAGATTAATTTAATGTAAACTCTAGTTTGTGAAGATTTTTATAAGCTGCTTTATTTTTGAATTTTGTGGTCGATATTGGAATCTGAGTTTCATCAAAGAGTTAGAGATATCGTAGATGATCGAGTTCATGGTTCAACGAAGATTGCTCTTAATCTTTTAACTTTTCTCTCAGAAAAATTAGTCTACCTTGAAATATCTCAAGCAAGAAAAGTATTAGATGAGACTTTACGTATAGTTAAGAAGAGGCCTTCTATTATCTTACCTGCAAACCTAGTATATACTCTAAATGAGGCTGCTAATCTATCAACTAGTAGGGGGATAAAACCTGATATTCGAAGGATAACCGAGCTGCTCCTTTCATCATATAATCAGAAGATTAGAAAAGCAGTAGAAAATGCAGTAGATGTTTTAAGAGGTTACAGAAAAATCTTTACTTTAAGCTATAGCTCCCAGGTAATTAGTACTCTAAAGGAGATGTTGAGTGTTGAGGTGTCAGTAGTTGCTGGATGGCCTATCCTAGATGGGGCTAGAGCTTTCAAAGAGCTTACTTCTCATGGAGCTAGGGTGAGAGTTTACCCAGATTCTTCAATATATGAAGCAGTCTCTTCTTCGGAGGCCGCTCTCCTAGGATGTGATGCAGTCTTATTAGATGGCTCAGCAATTAATAGGTCAGGCTCTAAAGTAGCTGCATTAATCTGCTATGAGAAATCTATTCCTGTATACGTTATCTGTGACTCCATGAAGCTGGATTTCCAATCTATCTGGAAGCCTGAAACATGGAATTACAAGTTTGAAGGAATAGAAATGGATTTCCAATTACTTGAGAAAGTAGAGTCCAGTCTAATTTCTAGATATATCTATGATCTAGGTCAAGATACCCCAAGAGATTTTGTAGAGAAGGCTTTAAGAGAAATAAGAGATTACCCATATAAGCTTATCCTCTAACTGCAGGAACAGATGATTCTTTCTTTAAGTTACCCATCGCATTTCTAAGAGTAGATCAGCATGTTCTGTGAGCTCTATTTTATTTTAGCTTTATCTTTCTTGCTGGGTCCTCCTCGGTCTCTGCGGAGCATACGGTATTGGTATGAATTCAACGCCTGGTCTTAAACCGGTTGGTTGCGGATAAAGTTCCATTAATTTATAGACTTCTTCAGGTATCTCTGTCTTGACATCTATTCCTAGCTTCCTAATTTCTTCAACTGTTATTGGGTAATCATGTGTCCATCTTCCTTCAACCATTATTTTAGCTAATTCTCTTGCTTTCTCCTCCCCCATTTTTTCTACCACCAAGTTGTAGAGAGTTTGCTCCATCTGGCGTACTGCTTTCTCAGCTATATCGGCTAGAATGAGATATTCTTCTTTTACTTTTTCTCTTCCTTTTTCATTTACTAGTTTGAGTATTGAGGCTGCAGGCAGTACTCCTAATTTCTGGTCAGCTATCTGTGGGTCGACGGGTCCAAGTACTGCGTTCTGATCCATCCATATCTCATCAGCAGCTAGAGCTATCAGGGTCCCACCACTCATAGCATAGTGTGGTATTATTGCGATGGTTTTCCCTTTATGTTCTTTTATTGCTAAAGCTATCTGAGTTGCCGCCAAGACAAGACCTCCAGGTGTGTGTATTATGATAGCTATAGGCATATCTGGTGGAGTCATTCTAATAGCCCTTAATACTTGCTCTGAATCTTCAATATCTATATATTTGTAGAATGGTATCCCGAAAAGCCCTATTCTCTCTTGTCTATGTATTAATGTTATAATCCTACATCCAATCTTCTTCTCACATCTCCTCATAAGCTCGAGTCTAGCATTCTGGAGAGCTTTTATCTTGTATTGTGGCCATAAGAATATGAAGAGGATGAGGAATAACCAGAAGATGACTCCGATGTCAAACCCTCCATTCATGGAGTTACACGTTATATTCATTAATATAAGGATTCAATCCATAAAGTTAACTTTGACAGCTGCTCATAATTAGGAGATTTCTAGATCAAAAGTATTTCAGCTTATTCTATTAAGCTATCCCAGAAATCTAACTCATACTGTTGTATTGTTCTGGCGATAAATCTGTACCTCTCCCAATCAAGGTATCTTTCAGAGATCTTTTCAGCTCTTTCTTCCAGTATATCAAATGGTCCTGAGAATAAATTAAATATCTTTGTAGATTTTATGTTCAAGATCCTAGCATGTTCTCCAAGCTTCTTAACGTTTTCTCCCCATACTGGTAAATTTACAGTTAAAGCTACAGCTACATCTCCAGGTGAACCATTTAGTGCAAGCCATGATAGGAAGTGGGTGTAGGAGATAGCTTTTAGAGATAGCCTACTATAGTCTAGCTTAATGTTAAGTTCATGGGCTAGGTCATATAATGCTTTTAATGCCTCATAATCTCCATCTACAAGCATCTTGAAGAATTCAACTTCATCTAGAGTTATGGTCCTAGATAATACATGGGATAAAGCTTTCAAATCATGTGGTATAATGTAGAGCTGATTCTCTACAAATCTATTTAATACTTCTCTACTAGGTTTCTGTAATGATGGGTGGCCGAGAATCTTCTGATTTAAGTCTTCCAGTTCTCTTCGTAAATTCTTTATTATATCGGCCATTTCTCTTCACTATATGCTGCACTCCAAAACATATACTCGTATTTTGATGCTAACTCAAAATATGGCCACATTTCATCCACTGTAAGACTTGAGGAATCTACTTCATTCCTAAATATATCAACGATCTCTTTATATTCTTTAGAGAGGTATACTGAAGCCCATCTCCTATAAATTGTTGATGGATTCGATTTAAGCTTATCTTTATGTTTTTCAGCGATCTCAAGATATGTCCAGAAGCATGGTAGTAGAGCTGCCATAGTAGCCCAGTAATCCATCATGTAGCTTGTTGAGAGAAGGAAATTCATGTATGCAACATTGGATGGATTAGGAGTTGTAGATACAGCATCTCTAATTGTAAGATTCATCTCAGATAGAAGCTTTTCATAGTTTTCCATTTCTCCTGTAACAGTCATATATGCTAGGTATAGAGCTTTCTTGGTTTGCATAATGTTTGGAGCTTTCGCAGAAACTATACTTAACACCTTAATCATAGTAACCAGGTAATTGTAGTCTTGGAGAACGTAGTACTTGAACTTAGAAAATGGAAGCTCACCAGTATATAGTTCCACTACAAAAGGATGCTCCAATATCTTTTCCCATATACTTGAAGCCTTCTCCCTCATAATAGAAGATTTACTCATTCTACATCTAATCAAATACATTACAAAAGGAGTATTTGAGAGATTCGCTTAGAAGAATAGCCTATTTGAAGCTGGGTCTCCTAGATAATAGCTTGGGAAGACTAAGAGGCTTGAAGGGTTTTCCTTGATTATGCTTTTTTATTTCTTCAATTAATCTCTCTAGCTTCATGTATTCTATTTTCCCTGTTTCTCTAATTCTAACCGATAGTTCTCCTCTCTCTTTCTCTCTATCTCCAAAGACTACTATGTATGGTATCCACTCACTCTCAGCATCTTTAATCTTCTTATCGACTGTTTCTTCTCTATCATCTATATCAACTCTAATCTGTTCTTTCTCAATTTTCTCTAGCAAGTTCATGCAGTCTTCTATATGTCTTTCAGCAACAGGTATTAATCTGACTTGAGTTGGTGAGAGCCATACAGGTAGCATTGGTTTTCCTCCTTTCTCCATAATCATGTAGGCTTTCTCAAGTAATGCGTAGATTACTCTCTCAATTGCACCGCTTGGAGAGCAATGAAGGATGATGGGGTATTTTCTAACACCATCTTCATCCACGTAAGTTATACCATATTGTCTAGCATTCTCAACATCTATCTGATCTGTTGAGAGAGCTGCAGCCTTCTTCTGGCCATCGATAAAGTTAAACTCCCACTTTAATATGAAGTAGAAGAATCTTTCATCCCACATCTCTGCGAGGGCAGGTTTACCGAAAGCTTTCACCAACTCATATATGAATTCTTTATTTTCTTGATAGAATTCTCTAGTAAACCTTATAGCCATTTCTAAATCATCTTTCTTTAACCCAGCTCCTTCAAGTACTTCAAGGCTTAGCTTAAGCCTCTTCTTCATCTCTGCTTTAGCTTGTTCTATATCCTTAACGAATGCATGAACATCAGGCATTGTAAACGCTCTAAGCCTCCTAAGACCTGCTAGCTCTCCACTTTTCTCCCTTCTAAAACTATATCTAGTTAATTCATAGAGCCAGAATGGTAAATGACGATACGATAAAACCATGTCACTAGCCATCAAGAATTGACCGAAGCATGCAGCAAATCTCAGGAAGTACTCCTTATCCTCTGTTTTAATAACATACTGTCTAGCGGGAAATCTATGTAAGTATTTCTCCAGACTTGGATGATGCATATCATACATAATTGGTGTTTCAACTTCAACGGCACCATACTCAATAACCTTACTTGTAACATACTGTTCTAGAAGAGATTTAATCAATCTACCTTTAGCAGGCCAACGCATATTCCCAGGATCACTACCACTTTCATAATCTGCTATCTCAAGCTTTCTCATTAACTGGACATGAGGAGGCTGCTCTAAGACAGCTCTAGACTTAGCCGTCTCGTAGCGTACTAAATACTCCAAGTTATCATGGTTCCTGAAGTCGAATTCTTCTACAGGGATCATCTGACCATCAGGGGTTAAGATAAACCAGTAAGACTTCAATTTCTCCTCCATCAATAATGCTTTAGATAAAGTCTCTCCCCCCGATTCTGGGAGACTACTATAGCTTTTAAGCTGCTCAGCTAATGGGTGTCCTTTAATTGAGATCACTAAACGCTTATTCCATCCAAATGGAGCACAGTGTATATCTATCTTCCTAGAAGATGCTTCTTCCCTAATCTTTTTGAGTATATTTAGTGCTTTATAGGGAGGGGCCAGGTCAGTGCTTAGATGAGCATAGGGGTATACAACTAACTTGTTTATCTTCATTCTACTCATAAAATCCAGAGAATCATTAACAACTTCGCTTGCTAGTTCTTCGGAATCATCTTTCTCAATACTTATGAGAAGTAGGAGAGCATCATCTACTCTATAGACTTTCTTTTCTACATCTTCATATACTGAACTCTCTACCTGAATTGGTTCATACTCAACGAAGTCAACATGTAGTTGGAGCACTTTCAATACTTAGACACCTGCGTTAAAACTTTGTATAGGCTACTTTAAACTTTTCTTAACTTCTATGATCTAGAGAAAAGCTTATAAAAGAACTTCGTCAGCATAAGCCTCCTATTATAGAGATAAAAAGAAGTAGATAGGGATGTATCTAAAGAATGAAGAAAGATAGATTTGTACCTAGAACAATGGCTTCTCAGCATCCTGATAATGCTTCTATACCAAATTGGTGTCATAGCGAAGTAATAGCTGGAGAAGATGAAGTATATGAAGCATACTATGATTATTCTGTTCTAGGATGCCAGGAAGTCATGTGGGATGCAGAAGGTAAAGATATAGATCCACAAGTAGTAAGAAAACTCTTAACAAAGTATGGAGAATATTTCTCCAAGAATAAGCTGGGTGAAGATGTTTTTCTAACTCTTAGACTTCCCAACCCATTAATAGAAGTAAGTGAGAAGAAGATATTCCTAGAAACTCTTGAATCTATACCGAAACATAATGATGTTGCAAGTAGTTTCTATAACAAGTATCCTACAATCTCTATTTTTGAAGTAATCCTACCATTTACAGTAAGCCATGTAGACTTAGTGAGAGTTAGGGAAACATACCGGAAAGTTATCGTTGAGCCCATAAATGAGCAGATAGATTACTATGGTCTAAAGCTAAAAGAACTAGTAGGAGAAGCTTACCCTAGAGAGATAGAAGTCATACCGCTTATAGAAGACTTGAACTCTCTAACTACATGCGACCAAATATTAACTAGATATATTGAGCTTGTTTCCCCAAGTTATATTAGAGTCTTTATAGCAAGGTCTGACCCTGCATTAAACTACGGCTTTGTAGCTGCTACTCTTCTTGCAAAACTAGCCTTATCGAAACTTCAAACAGTTGAGACTCATTCAGGCATAAAGATATACCCAATAATTGGAGCAGGCTGCTTACCTTTTAGAGGTCATAACTCACCAGAGAATATTGATGGTTTTGTAAATGAATATAGGGGGGTCTGGACAGTAACAATACAATCTGCTTATAGATATGATTATCCTGAGGGTAGAGTCATAGAAGCTGTGAAGAAATTAAACAGTATCCTCCCATACGGTGAACCAAAAGATTTCACCGGGATAGAGAAACCTATTACTAGTCTAGTTCAGAAGTTCCTAGAAAAATACCAGGAATCTCTTGAACCAGCGATTGATGCTGTAAACTATATTGCATCATTAATCCCTGCTCGTAGAAGTAGGAAGCTGCACATCGGGCTATATGGATACTCTAGGAGGGTTAAAGGTAAATCCCTACCAAGGGCGATACCATTCACAGGTGCATTCTATTCTCTAGGAATGCCTCCAGAATTCATAGGTATGAGAGTATTAAAGAATCTAAGTGAAGAAGAATACGGTATTCTTAGAGAAGTCCATCTGAGACTTAGGGAAGACTTAGAAGAAGCAGGTAGAAGAGTTGTATGGGAAGCTATATCTCTTCTAATAGAATACAGAGAAGTTCTCTCTAAACATTTCTCAGGAGAATTCTACGAAAAATTCATCCCCTCCTATCTTGAAGATTTAGAAACGGCTTCCGACGTAATTGGGATAAAGATTGGTGGAAGAAACCTCTCAGATAGAAGATATGCTAACATCATACAGAATTTCATAATCTCAATTATAGAAAGAGAGTATCCTAAAGCTGAAAAAGAATTAACTGAGGCAGCAAAACTACGAAAATCAATAGGCTAGAAATCTAAGGAGAATGTTCCTACTTTCAATTATCGAGTAAGGAGCTTCTATCAAGATTAAAGATTGAATTACGGGGATAGCATCTAGTTATAAGAAAAGTACATCATCACATGATTAGAAAAGCTGTTAAGATTTAGGAGAGAAGAATTAAGGAAGGTGAATTAGCTCCAATGTGCAAAAACTGAGGAGAGATTTTAGCGACTTTTAGCCGAAAAAGAGCTCAATTCTGGCTATTTCTGTGCTTTGAATGTGGCGCCGGGGGTGGGATTTGAACCCACGAGCCCCACCTGGGGCATCGGCTTGCTCATCTTATTCTGACCTACCATCCTAATATTGATCTCGAGGCCGACCCTCTACCTGGCTGAGGTACCCCGGCTCAAGATTATCTTGTTTGTAGAGCTATTTATCTTTAAGAATCTGGTTATATCTTTGCGGGTAGTTCTTCTAGGTTTGGATATATCTGTCCGAAGAATTGTATTAACATGTATTCTATTGTAGCTGCGATGAGAAGCAGTATTGCTACTGCAGCAATTGATATTATTAGCCATCTTGATTCTATTCTACTCTTCTTTTTAAAGATACTGTATGTGAATACTATGCTCTCAGTGAAGGCTGTTCCATATGCTAAGAATTCTATGAATCCATAGAATGTTATGATTGTCATCGAGATCAATAGTATAGAGGGGACCCCCGTGGAAACTGATAATGCACCTATTAATCTTCCCGTAAAATAGATTGCATAACCTCCAATAAATGGCCCAGCCAGGGGGATGAACATGAGTAATGAGATCATAAAATTGTTCAAGAAGATATCCATGATAGTATATTTTTCTCTAAGTATTTTTTCAGCTTCTTCCATTAGAGAAGTTATTTCATCAGCTGATAGAGGTATTATCGAAGCAATATATAGAAGAGAATACAATGAGACTGTAATAATTATTATAAGGATTAACCGGTTCCTTACACTTAATGTTCCTCTCCAAGTTGAACTATTATTATTCTTCAAGTTTCTCATCAACACTCTTCAGTATTTCTTGGTAGATTCTATTGCGACCCTTTAATTTAGGTATTACTGACAGGCTTAACGGGTCAACATCCCTCAGGACAGCAGCATAAAGACTAATATAATCAACTAAAATTAGTAGAGAAAGTATTTCTTCCATAATGCTTCTTGCTTGAACTTTTAACTCAATATATCTTTCTTGGAGGAAGCTTGAGAGAAGTCTGTAAACTTCGTTTATTTCTCTTGGTTCATCGGAGAGTCTTGGAGCTATTAGGATTGTTTTCTCATTGAGTACTTCAATATCGTTATGTAGTGCTTCGGGGATTTCACAAAAATGTGAGAAAAGTTTACTATTCTCATTAAGTTGACATTTTAAGCGGTATGCTATTGGAGCAGCTTTCCCATAACCATATACTACAGGCAGCATATCAACAATCTTTAATGCTGTCTTCTTTGCTAAGTTTTTATCTGTGGGGGTCTCAGGGCTCACTGTATCTTGAATAGTCTTGGCCGAATCTAGGTTTTCTATAGAATCTTCAATCTTAATATTTAGAGATTTTAGTAAACCTATTACTGCTCCAAATGTATGGGGGAAGGCATATCTAGGAGGTATACCTTGCTCAAGCATTATTATTGGAAGATTCTTTTTCTCAGCTAATCTTCTTAATGCTCCTCCAGAAGTGATCATAACCATTTTCCTACTATCTAGATTATTTAAGATTGTTGGAAATATCTCTGCAGTGTCTCCAGAGTAGCTTACAGCTAGTATCAAGTCATCTGGATTTATCTTGAGCACCGTATAATCTCTATGAACTCTAACAGTAGGTTCTCTAACTATTACTGAGATAAAATCTCCAACTATTGCTGATCCACCTATACCGAGGTAAACTATCCTAGATGGTTTAAAATCTTTTAATCTCCTCCCTATCTCCAATCCTATCTCATAATATCTAGAGAAGCATTCAAGATATCTCTGGATAATAGAGAATGCTTTCCCGAACTGCTCCCTAGAATATTTTTCAGGATTATCTAACAACCCACTCTTAAAACCTGCTTATAATATAAAAATTTTATTATTGAGAGCGTGATAGTGTCCAAATAAGGTGTTATATTAGCTGGAGACCTCCCATAGTAGCCTTGCGGGTAGAAATAGCCGCCCCTAGAAGATATTTAAAGCCTTATTTGGACACTATCCGCTAAACAACACTGTCAA
>Ga0272449_1000454_pt1 | contig 48715 bp, 34 predicted proteins | sample YNPCB0241_FD_198679 | JGI IMG/M metagenome (GOLD analysis project Ga0272449, IMG submission 198679) | Hot spring sediment microbial communities from Yellowstone National Park, WY, United States - YNP-CB-024-1 | ecosystem: Environmental > Aquatic > Thermal springs > Hot (42-90C) > Sediment...
CCCCATTGATGGCTTTTCTTTTACCCAATCGTCCCGTATTCAATCGTCAGTGTGGCTGGACAAAGGGCGCATTCTATATCGCGACCATAAAAAGGATGCGCCCGAGATTTGCGTTGATAACCTGCCTGACCTTAAAAACAGAGATGTGGTCGAGGCAGTTCTGGCTTTTGTCGCTGGGGCTTTGCTTGCAAACTGTTCTATGTCGGGAATAAGAAGAACGGTTCGTTTGTTCTTTGAACAGTCTGACGGCTATTCGGGCTCTTTTGGAGTAAGAATATGAAGATTGGAAAGGTTAGGGCGCTTAGAGGTCCTAACAGATGGGGAAGGTTTTGTGCGGTCGAAGCAGAGGTTAGTTTAGAGGGAGAGGAGGACTCGGGGGAAAAAGTTCACTTAGCCCTTTTGCCACACATCCCGTCTTTGTCCCGTTTTGGCATACCTGCCTCGGTTGCAGAAGGGATAAGCCATGTTGCCCTTGCCCTCCAGATTGAAGCGGGGTCGCATGTAAACAAGGGTTGTGCGAACTTCGTGAAGGAAGAAGGCATATGGCTTGTCGTTACGGAATACGAGGTGGAAGGCGCAGGAAAGGAGGCGGTCTCGTCTGCATTCGACCTTGTTGCGGGTGTGCTTCAGGGGAAAGAACCAGATGTGCGACCTATGATCGAAAAGGTGAGGGCAGTGTTCCTTGACGAGAAGTTCGGACCAAGCACTGGCTCGATCGTCGAGGCAGCCAAAAGGCGCATGATCCCTCATATCCGGCTGAATGAAGGAAGTTTGGTGCAACTTGGATATGGGGCAAAACAAAAGCGTATATGGGCTTCCGAGACATTCAGGACTTCTGCGGTCGGCGAGGCAATAGCGCAGGACAAGGAACTTACCAAGCGCCTGTGCTTTGCAGTTGGCGTGCCTGTGCCTGAAGGTTTTGTGGTGAAATCGAGGGAAGAGGCGTGGGAAAAGGCGCAAGCGCTTGGATGTGATGTGGTTGTAAAGCCAAGATACGGGAATCAAGGGAAAGGGGTGTCGGTGGGCGTCAGGGGCGCAGAAGAAGTGATGATGGCTTACGATCTGGCGTCAAAGTTTGGGAAGGAAGTCATTGTCGAGAGGCAGGTCATAGGCAATGATTACAGGCTACTTGTGGTAGGCAAAGAAGTCGTTGCTGCTGCGATGCGTGTCCCGCCCACTGTGATTGGAGATGGGTTTCGCACGGTCAAAGAGCTCGTGGAAGAACTGAACTCTGACCCTAGAAGAAGCGATGGTCATGCAACTGTGCTGTCAAAGGTGAAACTTGACGATGTGGCGGTGGTAACGCTTGCAAAGCAGGGCTTGACCATAGATAGCGTCCCACAAAAAGGACAAAAGGTGTTGCTTCGCAACAATGCAAACCTGAGCACTGGTGGCATGGCAGTGGATGTGACAGATGCGGTGCACGAAGAAACAAGGAGGCTTGCAGTTCTTGCTGCGCAAGTCATCGGGCTTGATGTGTGCGGGATTGATGTAGTGTGCAAAGACATCGCAAGACCACTTGGCGAACAGGGTGGTGCTTTGCTCGAGGTGAACGCAGCGCCAGGGCTAAGGATGCACCTAGAGCCAGCGATCGGGACGCCAAGACCTGTTGGCGAGGCAATCGTTTCAACCCTTTTTGCGCCAGATGACAATGGTCGAATACCTTTGGTTGCAGTTACAGGCACAAACGGCAAGACCACGACGGTAAGGTTGATTGCCCATTTTCTTGCGCTTTGCGGGAAGCGTGTTGGCATGACCTGTTCCGACGGAGTCTATGTGGGTGGAAAGCGCATCGAGGCAGGGGATTGTAGCGGTCCAAAGAGCGCTAGAAGGATATTGATGAACCCTATGGTTGAAGCAGCGGTCCTTGAATGCGCAAGGGGTGGGATTGTGCGCGAGGGACTGGGATTCGATTATTGCGATGTAGGTGTGGTGACGAACATTGGGAGGGGAGACCATCTTGGAATGGCTCATATCCATACGGTCGAGGAGATCGCAGGGGTAAAAAGGGTAGTGGTGGAGGCGGTAGCCCCTTGGGGTTTTGCTGTCTTGAATGCAGACGACCCACTTTCAGCAGAGATGGCGGGGCATTGCAAGGGCAAGGTTATCTTTTTCAGTTTTTCTAAAGAAAACAAGTTTGTTCAGGACGCAATCGGGCGCGGGGACCTTGCTATTTTCGTTGCTCATGACACCATCGTTGCGAAGCGGGGCAAGGTGGAGCTGGTCTTTCCTTTGGAACACATACCGATTGCGCTTGGAGGAAGGGTGCCTTTTGAAATGCAGAATGTCATGTCCGCGATAGGCGCTGGGATAGCGCTGGGCATTGAACCTTCGACCCTTATGCAAGGTCTTGCGTCTTTTAGACCTGATGCGTCTATTGTGCCAGGGCGATTCAATGTATTCGATTACAATGGTGCGACTGTGATTGCAGACTATGGGCACAATCCAGACGCAATCGAGGCGCTTGTGCAGGCAGTCAATCATCTGCCAGCCAGAAAAAGGGTTGTGGTGATAAGCGGGGCAGGCGACAGGAGGGACGAAGACTTGCGCAAACAAACAGAGATACTAAGCGAGGTCTTCGATGAGGTCGTCCTTTACGAGGACAAGTGCAATCGTGGGAGGCCTGAAGGCGAGGTTGTGAACATCATGAAGCAAGGGCTTCTAAGCAGGCAGTGGAAAGGGCGTCTTGTAGAGGTAAAAGGCGAGTTCAAGGCGATCGAAGAGGGACTAGAAAGGCTTGAGCCTGGCGATTTTGGCTTGATATTGGTGGATCAGGTCGAGGACTCGCTTATGTTCATCCAGAACAAGGTTTGGGGGGACAGTTCAGCCCTTTCAAAGAAGGTTGCATAGCGATAAAGAGGGCACTGCGAACTGCCTACATTGCGGTATGAAACAAGTGGCCGGGTCGTTGCATCTAGACATAGCACCAGTTGGGCGCGCGGTGTCCACGGGGTTGATGGCTTCGTGCAGGTTGGCCACCCGAAGAAGCGCAACTGATTTCGCAATGACAAAGAAGTTTTTGGACCTGTCAGCCCAGCGACAACCGTTAGTTGACACCACGATCTTTTTCGTTTTATTCTTGAAGGGAGTCAAGGAATGAGCAGTTCCTTGACTAAAGGTAGGTTCTTTCATCTACGGAGGCGCCAGATGTTTCTAAAGAAATACAAGAAGGCTGGGTTGGCGCTTTCCTGGTATTTTTTGCTTTTTGGTTGCGCTTCAGAGAAAGGAAAACAGATTTTTGGGGAGAGAGATGAGATAAGAAGCGAGGAGGACCTAATCAGGGAAGAAAACTTTTTTGATAAAGCGTTAGAAAACGAAACAGAAGGGCCCTTTGAAGAAATAAGAGAGAAAACCGATTCTCTCGAGTTAGAGGATGAGTTTGAAGAAAAGGAAGAAGAGGCGCTTTCTTATTGGCCAGAAATTTTTGATAAAGAGGAAATAGAAAGGACAAGAGAGGAGGACAAGGTAGAAGAAATTAAAAGCGATTTTGGTTCTACCGAAGATGCCGAGGAACTGACTGAAATAGATGAGATTGAGACTTCTGACGAAGTGGAATCTGAGGTTGAAGAGAAGGAAGAAGAAATAGCTCAACCCAAATGGGACTGGTTAGGCTATCTTGACTATCCTCAAGAGGCTTATGTGAGTCAGGAGGTTGAAGAAGGTGGTGAAATAAAACATGATTTGTCTTGGGAAGATTTTGTAAGTCGAGATTTTACTCAGGAAGATGGTTCTAGTCAAGAGCTTCCAGGAGTTTTTTTAGATTATCTAGAAGGAGGCCAAAGTGATAAAGAACAAGAAAAGGATTCTTCACAAGATTTTCCAGAGGAATCCGGGTTTGAACACGAGGAGGTTCCTCAGGAAGCGGAAGTAAATGAGCCTTCTCCAGATTTATTAAGAGAACAATACCAATCAGATGATTTTAACTCAGAAGATTCTGTTTCTGAAGATATCGAAGAGGAGAAAGAAAGCGACCGAGGGGTAAGCGATGATTTTGGACTAGAGACTCAATCAGACGGAGAACTTGAAGTGGAAGTGAGAGAAGAAGTGTGCCAACCGGACTGCGATAACAAAGAATGTGGCGATGACGGATGCGGCGGTATTTGTGGCGCTTGTGATGACGGAATTTCTTGTACGGTCGATTATTGCGATGATTTTCAATGCCATTTTGCTCCCCTAGATAGTCTTTGTTCAGATAATATTGATTGCACGGTTGATAAATGCAGCCCTTCTGGTTGTCAGAATATTCCAGACGATTCTCGTTGCGGTTTTTCCGAGTATTGTTGGCCCTGGAAGGGAGGTTGTGTGTATGTTGAGTGTTTCTCAGACGATGATTGTTCAGACGATAACTTGTGCAATGGGATTGAGCAATGCGATGTTCTGACTTATCGTTGTTTAGGGGGAATAGCTTTAGAATGTGACGATGGCAATCTCTGCAACGGAAGAGAGACTTGTGATCCTCTTTTAGGCTGTCAAGCGGGAGTGCCTTTGGTTTGTGATGATGGAAACATTTGCAATGGCTTAGAAACTTGCGACCCACTGGAAGGATGTCAGGCAGGTGAGCCCTTAGTTTGTGATGACGGGGATATCTGTAATGGATTGGAAACTTGTGACCCAACTTATGGTTGTCAACAAGGTTTGCCCCTTTCCTGTGACGATGGGCTTTGGTGTAATGGATCTGAGACCTGTGATGCAGTCATGGGTTGTCTTCCAGGGATTCCCCCTATTCTCTCCGATAATATCGCTTGCACTGAGGACGTCTGCGATGAGGAAAACGATGTCGTATTGCATATTCCAAACGATGCTTTATGTGATGATGGACTCTGGTGCAATGGAGTCGAAGTTTGTGATATAAGTTATGGTTGTATCCAAGGCAAAGCACCAGAACTTTCTGATGGCATTGATTGTACCGTTGACCTCTGTGATGAGGAAAACGATACAATCGTTCATCTTCCCAATCATGCACTCTGTTCTGACAACAATATTTGCAATGGAGTTGAGGTTTGTGACCCTACAGTAGGTTGTCAGCCAGGGATTCCACTATCATGTGACGATGGGCTTTGGTGCAATGGATTTGAGACCTGTAATCCTCTTTTGGGTTGCCAAGCCGGAATACCACCCATTCTCTCCGACGGAATAGATTGTACTATTGATTTTTGCGACGAAGAAAACGATAAAATCGTTCACTTGCCAGACGATAGTCTTTGTGATGATCATAATCCTTGCACGCTTGATTTTTGTAATGTTTTGTCAGGTTGTCAACATTTACCCAAGGATTCAGACCAGGACGGATTTATTGATGCCAATTGTCCATTAGGAAGTGATTGTAATGATAATGACAGCTCGATTAATCCAGCGGCTCAAGACACAGTCGGCGATGGAATTGACCAAAACTGTGACGGTCTGGATGGAGTCGATGCGGACCATGATGGCTATCCGTCAATTGACTCTGGTGGTTCTGATTGCGATGACAATAATCCATTGATTAATCCCGGTCGAGCTCATGACCCGATTGAGGTGAGAGTGGAAGAAAATGTGGAGTTGGACCAAAATATTGGAGTGGGAGGAACACGAGAGCAAAGTATTATGGTTGATTCTCAAGGGTATCCTCATCTCAGCTGGCAATGCGTAGATAACGGAACAGGGGTTTGTCCTTATTCAGAGGTGCGCTACATTGAAAAAAGTTCGGCTGGTTGGAGCCCGATTTATTTAATTTATGGTTTTGCTGCCCAGGTTTTACTTGATCCGCAAGAAAATGTTCACATAATCTACCTTACTCTTGACCGAGGTTATTGCTTTAATAGATGGCGAAAGCTAAGAAGTGATGGCTCATGGCTTTACGATAGGCTTTTCTGCGAGAATGATGGTTGGGTTGGTTTCCATTCAGAGGTGTTTGATTCCCAGGGGTATCTCCATATTGCCTATCAAGATGACCTCAACACGATTTTAACTTACGCTACTAATGTTTCTGGTTCTTGGGTGGTGACTGATATTGATAACGGAAATGAGAAAAAAGCTAATGCTGGGAATCATCCTTTAATCGTTCTCGATTCTCGCGGTAAGGCGCATATTGTTTCCGTATTAAGCGGAACCGTATTTGACACAGAGGTTCGTTATTCCACTAATGAGAGTGGCAACTGGACTACGAGGACATTATACCCTGAGCCATCGGCTCTTGGTATTTTAGGAATTGATTTTCTAGATAGGCTTCATCTCATTTGGAGAATTTCTCCTACTGAGGCGCGTTATTCGAAAAAAGAGAATGGTCAGTGGAATGAGTATTTTATTGATTCGGCAGCGAAAGAACCAGGGTTTATCACTAGAGAAGGCATTGTTTTTATGGGATATTGGGGTTATGGGTGTCTAAAATTTGTAACAAATCTTTCAGGAACCTGGGAACGAACAGGAGAAATAATTTCTTGCAATATGGTTAGGGCGGTGTCTAGAGATAGTTTTGGTAAGTTGCACACTATTTATATTCTTTATCACGAAGGGAATCCCCCCTACTATTCTTTGCATTATGCCCGTTTGGCAATTTTTAATACCGTTGATGAAAACTGTGATGGAAGGTGAGAGGTCGTTCGATAGGGGGCAAAACCACAAGGCCGGTCTTTAGTGGTTTGAAATTCACGACTTGCACTTTCTCTTATTTGTAAATCGTCCGCCCTTGGCTCTCAGGACAATAAGATACTCTTTGGGCTCCTTTCACCTCCGTAAGTTCCTAGAGAACTTGGACTTAGAAGAAAGATAAAACAAAGACCCGCTATCACTGGGTGGTGTTTATGAGGAAGCATGGGGTAAAGGCAGCCATGGACGCATTTGGGGTGTCTAGGAGGACACTGTTCAGGCTTCAGAGACTCTTGAAGGAGTCTAACTTCGACCCTAGGGCTTTGATTCCCAAGTCAAGGGCACCTCGCAGGCGTAGGCAATCACAGGTACCTCTGTGCGTGATTCAAAGGATACGAGAACTGAGGGAAGAGTTTCCGAACTTGGGCAAAGCGAAGGTACGGGTTTTATTGGATGTATGGTGCAAGGAAAGGGGGATACATTGTCCTTCAGAATCCACAATAGGGCGGATTATCAGTAGAGCAAAAGACAAGATGCGGGTTACGCCTCAAAGACTCGATTCAAGAGGGCGTGTAAAGCCCGTAAAGAAAGTCAAAAGGCTTAGGAAACCTAAAGACCTCAAGTCGCCCCCACTAAGCCTTTGGGCTGTTGACACAATAGAAAGGATACGAGATGGGATAAGAAGATACGAAAGTTTCTTTGATCCTGTGTCCAGAGTGGGTCTGGCATTCGCCACCCCAACAAAGTCAAGCAAGAATACCTCGATTGTTTTGAATGCCCTTTTGAAAGCCTTATTTTCAGGAAATTCAAGGGTTTGAGAGTTGGCGGTTGCTCAAAGACAACGGTAGTGAGTTTCTGAAAGACTTCCAGAAGACATTAGAAGAAAACGGGATAACGCACTATTTCGCCTATCCAAGGCGCCCAAAGATGAACTCCCACTGTGAGCGGTTCAACAGGACGCTCGAAGAGATGTTCATCGTCGTTTACGAGGACCTATTGTGTTCAAACCTGAACGCATTCAACGAGAAACTAGCCCAATGGCTAATCAAATACAATACCATCATACCGCACCACAGTGTAGAACTGCTCTCTCCTATCCAGTGGCTTACTACGGAGTATGAGATGCGCTGGACTAAAAACAAGATTTTGACATTGAAAGGTTTTTGTGCTTATCTAGATGTCGAGGTGTGTGCCTCGCTTTTGGCGTATGGGCGGGGAAAAGTTGTGATTATCTTTCTTTTGTAATAAAGGGTCGCTATGCAAAAGGTCGAGGGTGCGCTGGAGCTTGAAAGCCTTTTGAAGGGCGTTTTTGTGCAAAATGTCTCTATAAGGCGCCTTGACATGAGTTTGCATCCTTTGGACCGAAAGAGGTTTCAGTCGTGCGAGTTCGTCGAGGTCTTTTTTGGAGGCGCTAAGGCACAGGGTGCATCCTTTCAGAACTGCCTTTTCAGTGGCTGCCATTTGAGGGGCGCTGTGTTTTCAGGCGTCACGATGGAAGATACCATCGTCAAACTTTCCGAGGCGATGGAGATTGCGCTCCCTCACTGCGAACTCATGGGCGTCCAGTTTCAGGATGTAACGCTTAGCAATGCCAGCATGGATGGTGCAGAGATCGTGGCGTGCACATTCGATACATCTTCGCTTTATGGGGTAAAATTCAGTGATGCAACGATAATCAGAAGCAAGTTTTTCGACAAAAGGCTTGGGAACGCAGTGCTTTCGATGGCTTCGCTTCAAAGGGCGCTTTTTGTCGAGTGCGACCTTTCTGGCGCTGACCTTAGACGGGCAAACCTTTCAGGGGCTTTGTTCGTGCGTTGCCTGCTGGACGATGTGAACCTCGAAGAGGCTCTGCTTGAAGGTGCAAGGTTTGTGGATTGTTCTTTAGCAAGGATTAGTGCAGACGAAGCGAAACTTTCTGAGGCAATTGTCAAACCAGTGGACTTTGTGGGGGAGATGTGGAACTTCCTTGCAAACTTTGACCACACAAGGCTTGCCCGTGCGCTTCATGCCTTTGTGACAGGCTATGTGCTTCGCCACACAAGGATGCCAGAAAGGCAAGCGCCTTCGCCTGACATTCCACAGCCTCGAGCGGAAAGGGCGCAGCAACAGCGTGAAGCGCAGGAAAGACAGGTAACCGAGATGCCACCCAAGCCTTCGGCGCCAAAAGTGCAGGAAGATATAAAAGACACAGGCTCAAAGAAGATAGAACTTGATTGAGGTAGGCGGTGGCAAGCATAAGGGAAGGAAAGAGAAGGGAATACTTGATCTTTGCCTTGCTACTGATTTTGGCAGTGGTCGGAAGCATCATCCTGAACTATGACCCAGAGGTAGAGGCAATCGAGTTTGTTGCAAGAGAATATGTGGGGAATCTGCAAGGCGAAACATTTTTGGCTGCAGGGCAGTATGTGTATCCACAAAATCTTATAGAGCTAAAGCAAAGCGCCATTCAGAAAGCTGGCATGAATGAGGGTTTCAGACAAGAAATCTTGCGGGCGCTCAGTGTAGCGTCGCTGGAAGACCTTAGAAGCGTTTCAAAGGAGAGGTTTTTTGAGTTTCTGGTAAAGCGCTCCTTTGCCCAGCATAACAGGACTTATGAGATAATAAAGAAAGCAAAGGTTATAGGGGTGAAGGTTAGGCGCAAGAAAGACAGGGCATGGGCTCAGGTTTCTTTCAGGCTTGTGGAAGATTCCGTGGAAAAGAGGTTCAGGATGAGGTTGAAGTTGAAAAACGAAAACGGGTGGTTTGTCATGCTTTACGAATAAGGAGGGCTTATGTGCGGGATAGTTGGATATGTGGGGAAAAGGCAGTGCGCACCGCTCATCTTGGGGGCGCTCAAAAGGCTCGAATATCGGGGGTATGATAGCGCTGGGATAGCGGTGCTGGACAGGGGGGAGTTCAGGGTAGTAAGGGCAAAAGGTAAGATTCGAAACCTCGAGCAGGCGCTTGTGTCTGCAAATGTCGAGGGGTCGGTTGGGATAGGTCACACAAGATGGGCAACTCACGGGCGTCCGAGCGAAGAGAATGCGCACCCGCATCAAAGCGGGGCGGTTGTGCTTGTGCATAATGGGATCATAGAAAACTATGTTGATTTGAAGCGGGAACTGGTTGCAAAGGGGAGGCGCTTTTTGTCGGAAACCGATACTGAAGTCCTTTGCCACCTGATTGACGAGGCATATCAGAAGACAAAAGACCCTGTCGAGGCTACAAGGGAGGCGCTATCGAAAGTGCATGGGTCTTATGCGATTGCGGTGCTTTTCAAGGACCTGGAAGGCACGATGGTTGTTGCTCGCTATCAATCCCCGCTCATTGTTGGGTTAGGCGATGGGGAAAATGTTGTGGCGTCTGACATCCCCGCTATTCTGGACTTCACCCAGGACATTGTTGCACTAGATGACCTCGAGATGGCTTTGGTTAGTCATGATGCGCTAAAGGTTTACGACATTGCAAGTGGCGCTGAAAAGCAAAAGAAAGCCATCAAGGTGAACCTGAGCCCTGCAATGGCTGAAAAAGGCGGGTTCAAGCACTTCATGCTAAAAGAGATATTCGAACAGCCAAGGGCTGTGATAGATAGCCTTAGAGGGCGGGTGGTGCTTGACAGTGATGTGGTCGTTCTTGGCGAGGAAGCCCCTCGCAAAGACCTTTTAGCAAACACAAGAAAGGTGCACATCATCGCCTGCGGGACATCGTGGCACGCAGGTCTTGTTGGTCGCTACCTTATAGCGAGCATCGCAAAGACGCCTGCAGAAGTCCACCTTGCGGGCGAGTTCGACCCAAGGATCGCATTACTTTCTAAGGATGACTTTGTTGTTGCGATAAGCCAGTCTGGAGAAACTCTGGATACCCTGAGGTCGTGCAGGGAGGCTAAGGGAACTGGTGTGAAATCGCTAGCGATAACAAACACCGTAGCATCTAGCATCGCCCGTGAATGCGATTATGTCTTTTACACACATGCAGGTCCCGAGATAAGCGTTGCCTCGACGAAGGCGTTTACCACACAGATCGTGGCGTTGTATTTGTTCGCCATAGCGCTTGGGATGGCAAAACGGACGCTTGGTCAAGACGAGGCGAGGAGGCTTGCGCAGTCACTTTTCAGGTTGCCTGGGCTTCTGGAAGAAACTTTGAAGTTGTCCGAACACATAAGACAGATAGCAAGAAGGTTCATAAAAGTCGAGCACATGCTTTATCTTGGAAGGGGGATCTTGCATCCTGTAGCACTTGAAGGGGCGCTAAAGATGAAAGAGATTGCCTATATCCATGCGGAAGGCTATTCTGCTGGCGAGATGAAGCATGGACCTATCGCCCTGATTGATGAAAACTTCCCTGCGGTGATCCTTGCGCCTTTTGGGGCGTGGTATAAGAAAACAATGGGAAACCTTGAAGAGGTGAAGGCAAGGAATGGGCGGGTAATAGGGGTTGGTGTTGGGGGTGACAATGCGTTCTTGTCCAAGTGCGATGCCTTCATCCCAGTGCCAGATTGCCCTGAAGAACTTGCGCCTGTGGTCACAACGATACCACTGCAGTTGTTCGCCTATCACATGGCGGATCTGCGAGGCACAGATGTTGACCAGCCAAGAAACCTCGCCAAGAGCGTGACTGTCGAATAAACAATGATGGAAAACGAAGACCCTATCCTTTCACCTTTGAACGAAGACCAACTGAAGGCAGTCAGGTGGGAACGAGGACCCTTGCTTGTGCTGGCTGGTGCAGGCAGTGGTAAGACAAGGACCATAGCCCACAGGATCGCGTATCTTATAAGGCACAAGGCGGTTTTGCCAAGATGGATAATGGCACTGACATTCACGAACAAGGCAGCAGAGGAGATGCGCTCGCGGGTGCGAAACCTTCTGGGCGTGGAAGATGCGCCCCAATGGATGGGCACATTCCATTCGATTTGCCTGAGGTTTCTAAGGCGTTTTAGCGAAAGGGTTGGATACAGAAGCGACTTTGTGATCTTCGACGAGGAAGACCAGGAAAAACTGGTCAAAAGGATCCTCGATGATATGAATCTTTCAAAGGAATCCGTGTATCGGTGCGTAAACATGATATCTGGGCTGAAGAACGATGGGTTTTTGACAGTCCCCGAGGAGAGGCAGGTTCAGGACGAACAGTTCGCAAAAGTGTTCGAGCGCTATCAGCGGACGCTTAAAGAGGCGAATGCAATGGACTTTGGCGACCTTTTGTGTCTGGCAGTGAAACTTCTGAAGGAAAACAAGGATGTTAGAGAAGGCTTGCAAAGCCAGTTCGAGCACATCCTCGTGGATGAGTTTCAGGATACGAACCTTGTCCAGTATGAACTTTTGAAACTTTTGGTCGGACCCCAAAGAAACCTGTTCGTTGTTGGCGACGATGACCAGTCCATCTACTCATGGCGTGGCGCAAGGGTAGAAAACATGCTCGAGTTCCGTGAAGACTTTCCCGATGCGGGAGTTGTGGTGCTAAGAAACAACTATCGTTCGAGCGCACCTATTCTAAGGTCCGCACTGAAAGTTATAAGCAGAAACAGCCGAAGGCACCCAAAAGACCTTGTGGCGACAAGGGAGCAAGGCGTTCCTGTGTTTCTGTTCGAGGCTAATGACGAGCGGGAGGAGGCATGGTTCGTGGCGATGCAGGCGCTTTCATGGCAGGCGCAAAAAAAGCCATTGAGCCAGATGGCAGTGTTTTATAGGACTCACGCTCAGTCCAGAGTAATCGAGGAGGCGCTGAGGGCAAATAGGATTCCATACAGGGTGGTTGGGGGCATAAGATTCTTCCAGCGCAAAGAGATAAAGGATGTTCTGGCATATCTGAGACTTTCGGTAAATCCACTGGATGAGCTCAGCCTTGAAAGAATCATAGATGTGCCCCCAAGGGGCATAGGCGCGAAAACCCTTGCAAAGGCAAGAAAACTGAAAGAAAGTAGTGGCGAGGCTTTGCTACAATGTCTTGCTCAGGTTGCGGACAAAGAAAGCCCGTCCGTAAAGAAGGCAGTGAAGGGTTTTATCGAGATGATAATGGATATCGCCGAGATGGCAAGGGAAAAGGATGCGTTTGAAGTGATGGAAGAGGTGCTTAGGAGAACAGGATATGTCGAGTTCTTGCAAAGAGACAAGAGCGCAGAGGCTATGGAAAGGGTTGGCAATGTGAACGAACTTGTGCTGTCAGCGAAGGAGTTCGTGGAGGCGCAGGGTCGAGGGGGGGGCGATGTAACTGTCGCAAGCTATCTAGACAAGGTTTCGCTTATGGAACCAAGGGATGCAGGGGAGGCAAAGGATGCGGACGCAGTAAATCTGATGACCGTCCACCAGGCAAAGGGGCTGGAGTTCGACCTTGTGGTCGTGTGCGGGGTCGAAGAGGAGTTGTTTCCTCATGCAAATGCAGGCACCATGCGAGAGGTCGAGGAGGAGAGGAGGCTACTTTATGTCGCCATGACAAGGGCTAAGGACTATCTTTTCCTGTCATGGGCAAGACGAAGGGCAAAGCGCTGGGGGTATCAGTTCACAAGACTTTCAAGGTTTTTGGCAGACCTGCCAGTAAACGATGTCCAGAAGATTGATGTGGGCTGGGCTAGTTTTGATAGGTCGAGCTTCTTTGTTAGGACAAGGAGGTAAGGCTTTGGGGAACCGTCAAATGCGCGGGACGAGCTCAGTCAACTGCACCTGATCTACGAGGACGCCACGGAACCCATTAGAATAGCCGTCTTGCGAATCGAAACTGAAGACGACCCTAACCCTGGTTGCATTCCATTCTGGCGGGATGTCCCACTGCATGCCGAAAACGCCCCAATAAGGTGGTCTTCCGAGCCCAGCCGAGGAATAGCCAAGCGAGGGCTCGAAAGGCTGAACAGAGATTGGGGTCAGCACATGGGTTACTGACCATTTCTCGCCCTGATCGTTTTGTGCCTCGAGGCGAACCTTGAAGCGGTCATTGCCCTGGGAAAGACCGACTGATTCTACCTCCCATGCGGCTGCAAAGGTCAGAATCAGTGTGGTCGAGACAGATTGAGGTCTTGCAGTCATGGACGCCCAGGGCGAGTAGGCAGTGCCTGACACACGCTCCCCAGAACCACCATCCATCTGTTTGCAAACAGCGTTTCCTGACAGGAAGTTGTTTGTTTGGTCGTTGCCGAACCAAAGTGCTCCAGAGCCAAAGAATGGTCTTGGCAACGAGCCAGATTCGGGCAGGCAACCAGCACCATCAGGTCTGCACGCAAGACACCCAGCATCGCGAGGAATACATGCTTCGGCTAAGCCCGGCTTAGCGGTGCAAACACCGATAGCGCTATTTATTCTTGTTCCATCCTCGATAAAATGCCAGCCAGTATCAGAGGACTGATTGTCCAAGACCCATTCCTGATGGTAACCATCGAAGCCGTCGCTGAACAACACCGTTACCCTGTAATAGTCTTCGCAAATCTTAGAAAGAGAGAGATCACGCAGGACGAGCTCGCCCTGAGTAAACTGCCTGAGCTCTGGTTCGAAGGGCCAATATCCAAACTGCGACCCCCCAACATCAACACGAGCGAAAACTTTGCCGCTGGCGTCCTTTGCTGGCAGACCAGATACGCAATAATAGCCATTGTTGTCTGCCACGCCGATGCCCAATGTTGTGTCTGGCGGCCAAGCCTGAAATCCTGCATAGACCACTACAGTCGCATAAGGAAGGGGGGCAACTTGAGTGGTCTCGCAACCATACTGGTAAACCCTTCCGCACACATTCAATGGCACGAACGCCGAGTCCTGACGAACAATGGCGAGCTCTAATGGTCTAAGTTCATCAGTGCGGAAACATATCCGCTTTGCCTTCAGCACCTGATATCCTTGATTTTCAACCCAAAGGTCAAAGCATGTCGGGTCCGCCTTGAGCACGAATAGCCCTTTCGCATCGGTCTTCGTTTCTTGAGGAAGGTTTTGATTGATACCAAGCGTTGAAGGCGCGGTCAAACGGATAGTCACGCCTTCGAGTGGTGCCAAACTTTCTGCATCGTAGATGCGCCCCTTTATGGTGGCTGTGCCAGGTGGACATACATTGTCTTCGTCAGTTTCACCATCACAATCATCGTCCACTCCGTTGCAGATCTCTTTTCCAGGGTCACCTGGTTTTGCATCGCATATCACATGAAGCCCGTCATCACTGCATACATTTTTGCCCTCCCTCATGCACGCACCGACACCTGCGGTGCAAGGCTCACCCAAACCAACAAAGGGATCGTCAGTTTCACCGTCACAGTTGTCATCGATGTAGTTACACCACTCTATTGCTCCGTGAAAGACTGAGGGATCTTTAGGATCGCAATCTGTTTCGTTCGGGTCACCATCGTTGTCCATGTCAATGTCACACGCATCCCCAATGCCATCTGCGTCTAAGTCTTCCTGAGATGGATTGAACACAGCAGGGCAGTTGTCCTGTTGATTCGGGATGTTGTCCCCATCTATATCTGGATCGATGCAGTCAGCAAGTCCATCGCCGTCCTCGTCAGGGAACCCCTCGTCGGTCGTGCCATTGCAGTTGTCGTCCACACCGTTACAGGATTCAGGCTCTGGTGCTCTTGCATCACAGAACATCTCCCCGCCTGCGCACCTCGTCTCGCCAGGGCAACTTCCATACTCGTTTGTAATCAGACAGCGCTCTCCGATGATGTCTTCGTCTGTTTCCCCATCGCAATCATTGTCAATCCCATCGCACACCTCGTGAGAACCAGTTCCAGGCTTTGCATCACAGATGACGCCAAGACCGTCTTTGGAACAAACAACTGTGCCTTCTTTCATGCAGGCACCAGTGCCGACCTTGCAAGTCTCGCCAAGGTAAGGAAAGTCTTCGTCGGTTTCTCCATCGCAGTCGTTGTCAACTCCGTCACATGTTTCTTTTGCTGGTACTTGCCCTTCGCATGTGCTTTTCCCATCTTTGCAGCTAAGAGAGCCCACACAAGTTCCATAATCGTTCGTTATTTCGCAAGGTGTGCCATCGAGCCCTTCGTCTGTTTCGCCATCGCAATCGTTGTCGAGTCCATCGCATGTCCTTTCGGTTTGTTCATAGACAGAAATCGTCTCGTACTTGCACAAAGCCTGCCCGTCAACACAGGTCGCACTCGCCTCGTCAACAAAGTCCTTGCACACGCCAACCGTGGCACAATGAAGTTTGGCAATCTGCTTGCCCCTACCCTGGTCTGGCTGGTTGTTATTGGGGTCGAACTGGTCTGGCAGGCAGTCTTTGTCAGGGTCTTCTGTGGCTGACTCAAGGGCATCAATAGTTCCATCGCCGTCCTGATCCCGAGGCTGATTTATGTCCCCACCCACCTCGTCATAGTCCGAAAGACCATCGCCATCAGTGTCAGCCTTACGGGGGTTTGTCCCGAGCTTGAGCTTCTCGACTCCGTTTTTCAAGCCATCGCCATCATCGTCAGCATCGGGGTCAAGACAGAGGTTTTCAAAACATAATCCACCCATGCAGTCCTTGTCTTCAGAACAGGGGTCGCCTACCTTCCCGAGTCCCTCATCCGTTAGACCATCGCAGTCATTGTCCAGTCCATCGTTGCGTGTCGTTTCTTCTTCTTCGTAGCCCTCGACCTCTGAATAATCGCAAACAGGCGTGCCTTCTTCGCACCGAGCCTTTATCTGCTCGACCCTGTCTTTGCAAACGCCCCCGTTCTTTTGGCAGTGTATCTTTGCGATCTCGATCTCCTGCACTTCGTCAGGCACGTTGTTCTTCGGGTCTATCTGGTCTGGGAGGCAGTCTTTGTCTGCGTCCGCCTTGGACGATTCCAGGGCATTAATGATTCCATCCGCATCGTCGTCAGCGGGACTCTTGATGTCCCCGCCGAGCTCGTCGTAGTCGTTTACTCCATCTCCATCGGTATCCGCCTTAGTAGGGTCTGTGCCAAGTTTGTGCTTTTCCACGCCATTTTTAAGTCTATCGCCATCCTCATCTCCGTCTGGATCGAGGCAACGGCTTTCAAAACACAATCCCATCTCGCAATCTTTATCGTCCGAGCAAAAGTCACCTACCTTCCCAAGCCTCTTTCCTTCGTCGCACGCACTAAGAACCGCACACGAAACCAAGATAAAATAGATAGACCTCTTCATGTTCCCTCCTTCCTGTCTTGGATATTCCACAAAACCTTACCGCCATAAGCGGACTCAAACGGCACCCCAAAAGGGCACGACCACAAAACAATATCTTTTCAAGTGACGAAAGTCAAACATCGTGCTTTTCCCTCAACTCGCCGATAGAAAAGTATGATTCTGGCTCGCCTGAGCCTTTCTCTTATTCACAAAACATAACCGCTGTCCCCTTATTGTTCTTGTCACAACGGCCGATGACACTTTCGAGGATAGACGCAAATAAAGTGAGTGGCGAAGATTGGCTATATGCACGACTGGGCTTTTCGATGGCTTGGGAGGAACAAGTGGCAATCCCGCCATTGCCTATGTCGAAGCTAACGCTTGACCAAAAAACTTTGCCACTCTACAATAAAATCGGTGAAAATCAGGGGGCAAGCATGGATTTGCTAAAGACATGTCCAAACTGCAAGGTGAACTATCCAATTACGGTTATTGTTTGCGATAGATGCAAATTGCCTTTGAGGTTCAGAGTTGGGACAGCGCTGTTGGGCAAGTATGTGATAGAGGACTACCTGACTTCTGGGGGGATGTCTCAAATCTATATTGCTGTTCAGCGTCCTTTTGAGAGGCGGGTGGCACTCAAGGTCGTGCTTGTAGGAAAGGACTACACTATCGAAGAAAATGCCTTAAAGACTGAGGCTTTCGCGATATCGAGAGTGTCGAGTCCCCATGTGGTGTCCGTTTACGATTATGGCGAGCTGGAGGGTGGGCACTTGTATCTGGCGCTGGAATACTTGAACGGACAGACTTTAGGGAACTACCTGGCCACTAGAAGGCGCCTTCCATGTCACGAGACGCTCAAAATCATGCGACAGATTTGCGAGGCACTCGAGGCTGTCCATAGCGCTGGTTACATCCACAGGGATTTGAAGCCATCGAACATATTCCTGACTCAGGGTGCGACAGGGCTAGATTTCGTGAAACTTTTGGACTTTGGTCTTGCGCACAAAAGGACATGGAAGTCGTGGTTTTTTAGGGGTTCGGACCGAATGGGCACACCGTTATATATGAGCCCTGAACAGTTGCAAGGGGACGACCTTGACGAAAGGACAGACCTTTACAGCCTTGGAGTCATAGCATACGAGATGTTGTCTGGAAAGCCTCCGTTCTTGGGCGCTGACGCTGTCGAGGCAAGATTGCGGTCTGTGCCAGTTCCACTCGGAATAGGCGACCCATCGCTTGCCATCCCAAGGGCGCTAGATGAACTATTGATGCGCCTGCTTGCGAGGGAAAAGAATCAAAGACCCAAAAACTGTGCCGAGGTCCTGCGAAGACTCGACGCAATCACGACGCCAGAACCCTATCGTCATGGGTCATCGGACCGACATGCAGATGTGGTCAGTCTTGGGGAGGGGCGGGTCTTGAACCTCAAGCCATCGCCTTCTTTTGCAGGCTACGAGAAACAGACATCCCTGTTTTCGCACGCCCTTTCGCAAACGAGTGGTGCTTCGTTTTTATGGTTTTTGGGTCAAAAAGGTATCGGTAAGACGACCCTTCTAAAGCGGTTCAATGAAATCGCTACTATGGCTTCGATTCTAACTGTCTACCACCGATGCGAGTCGAGCGGAGAAACTATGGGATTGTGGGGTGCGGTAGTGAGACAACTGATCGGTGATGGAACCAAAATCAGCGAAAGACTGAAGACAATGCTTGGCGAAGAAGACGCGTCCGTGCTGTCCGAGTCTGTGGCGGTCTTATATCGAACGGTGCATAGCGCTAAAGACCTTGGTCTTGCACCTCCACACCTTTTCGTGCCATTCCTGCGTGCAACCGCGATTGGCTTCATGAAGGCTTTGTGTCGAAGACAGAAGGTGTGTCTGCTTATTGACGATGCTGAAAACATAGACAAAGACAGCATGGAGGTGCTGTTCGAGATAGCAGATGCCGCGAAAAGGGAGGGGCTAAACCTTGTCGTGGCGATGACCTCGTGCCCCATTGAGGCGTCCCCGCCAGAAACAAGACAGATGATAGAGTCCGCTTCAAAAAGCGCTCGAGCGTTGGGGTTCGTGCTTACCCTCGAAGGTCTTAGCGAGAGCGAGATGTCGAAGATGGTGGATGATTTGTGCGGAATGCCCTGCACAGCCCAGGTGCACAAAATAGTCCGCAGCAAGGCTGGGTCAAATCCCTTGTTTGCACTGCACATGGTGAAGCACCTTGCTTCTAGCGGGGCGCTCGTGCAGGGAAAGGACAAGGTGGGGCTGGCACGGGGAACCAGAATAGAAGTCCCGGACGCTATCGTGGGTTTGATAGAGGCTAGACTGAAGGCTTTCGAAAAGATGAACGAACAGGGGGAACTTGCGATGCTGGTCTTAGAGCGGGTCGTGCTTTTGGGGAACTGGGCTTTTGTCCACAATATAAAAGAGATGCTTATTCTGGAAGAGAGGAGAGATTTGTACGATAGCCTGACCAAACTTCTGGACATGCTTCTTGGTAGCGACATAGTTCGACGAGTGCCATGGAGTAATGACGATTTGATTGTGCCTAGCGACCCTCTGATCGTGGCGATCTGCAAAAAAAGGATCGAAAGAGCTGGGTCATTGGGCGCGAAAAGAATGCGAATCCTCGCTGCGCACATCCTTGAGCAAGGAGAGCCCAGAATTCGTTGGCCCCTCGCTGAACATCTGGCTGAACTTTACTATGATGCAGGCTATTACGACAGGGCGTGTGACTATCTGATAACTGCGGGAGAATCGGCACTGGATGAGGTGCGGGTGGGCGATGCAAGGGCGTTGTTTGGAAGGGCACATGGGATACTGGACTCCCTCAATGCAAGGGAGGATGACCGCTATCTTAAGGTGCTTTTTGCCCTTGCAGAGGTTGGATATATCCTGGGCAATTACGAGGAAGCACTTTCTTACCTTGAAATGCTGGAGGGGAAGATAAAGAAGTCTAAAGACACTTCGCTTTACCAAAGCAAGCTAGAACTGAGCGCCCTCGTGTTCGAAGGCATGAGAGACTATGAAAATGCAATATCTGCACTGGAGAAGATTGCTTTAGCGGCTGCAAAGGATGGAGACAATCATCGTTCTGCATCTGCGCTTTTGAGGATTGCAAGGCTAAGGATTGACAGGGGGGACAATGTAGAGGCCTCGAGGCTTATAGAAGTTGCTGAAAAGATGATCGGTCAGCATGGGTCAAGCAGGACGCATGGGCTTTTATACCTTTGCAAAGGGAGGCTGTTGCGCAAGACAGGGCGTGCAGAAGAGTGCCTTTCGTATTTGAACCTTGCAATCGAGGTCTTTAGTTCGCCCAAGGATTTTGTCGAGAAAGCAGAGGCTTTGTTCTTCAAGGGGGCAAAGCTCGTGGACATGGAGAGGAGGGAAGAGGCTGTGATGGTGTTCAGGGAAGGGGTTGCGTTGTGCGAGAGTTTTGGATTTACGAGGGGGCTTTGTGCGCATCTCACAAACCTTGGGACATGCCTTGCCCATCTAGGGCAGTTTGAAGAGGCAAGGGAGGCACTATCAAGAACACTTGCAATAAGGGCACAGATGAAAGACGAACAAGGAATTGGTCAATCCTTGTGCGGGCTATCCGATGTTGCCCTTATGGAGGGGGATTTTCAGGCAGCGCTGGACTATGCCGAGGAGGCGCTCCACCACTACAAGAGGGTGAAGTATGTGCTAGGAGAACAGGCGGCGTTGCTCAACAAGGCTCTGGCTTATAGGGGGCTTGGGAAACATGCAGAGGCGATAAGAGATCTGAAAAAGTGTATCGAGACAGGGGAGAGGGACAAGACCTTCACAAGGGCTCTTGCAATGGCTCATGAACTTCTGGCGGACATATACGAGTCGCTCGATATGAAAGAAGAAGTAGAACTGCATCGTAGTGAGGCGAAAAAGATCTATGCCGCAGTGTGTTGAAGCAAACCTTGCGTGAAGCTGGCTTTTGAGCGATGGAAGGAGGGAGGGGAAGCCTCCACCTGCCTGTAATAAACCCGTAATAAAACGCCCTGATTACGGAAACGAAAGGACTTCAGTGGCAGATTTATTGCTTTGGACATCAAGTGGCTCGAACCTTTTCCCAAGAACACTTAGAACCCCATCCCTCTTCTGAACCACCCCTTCAACGACCAGAAAACCTGCCACTGTCAGGACATGCCTGTTGCTTTCGAACACCTCCTTTGTCACAGCCACATTTATAAGCCCTGTCTCGTCCTCGAGCGTAGCAAAGAACATACCCTTTGCAGTGCCAGGTCTTTGCCGCACAATGACCATCCCACAAACCTTTACCCTTTCCCCGTCTTTCTTACTTTCCAGTTCACACGCACTTATAACCCCCTTTTTCGACAATGCCTCCCTAAAAAAACTTACAGGATGTGTCCCGCACGAAACCCCTGTGGTGACATAATCCGCCACAACCTCTTCAAATCCTGTCATTGAAGGAAGGTTCTCTTCAGTTTCTTCTTGAAGCGCACCCCTGAGCAGTCTGGTTGCAAGCGATGCCTGAAGCGCCTGCCACATAGCATCTCGCCTCTTTTTGCCAAGACAAGCCAGCGCCCCACATTCTGCAAGAGCAAGCACTTCGTCCTTCAAAAGCCCTGTCCTTGCGACAAGGTCGGATACGCTTTCAAAAGGGTGCTTCCCCCTTTCCTCTATGATGCGCATCCCAGCATTTCTTGACAAACCCTTTACGAACTTAAGACCCAGACGAACAGCCTTTCTCCCTTCTTCTTCGCCTTGCACTTCCTCCAGTGCACACTCCCACATAGAACTTGCAATGTCAATACTCCTTACAATAACTCCGTGCCTTTGTGCATCCCGAACAAGGGTTGCAGGCGTATAAAACCCCATAGGCCAGTTATTCAAAAGCGCCACATAGAAAGCCTCTTTATAATGCACCTTTAGCCATGCGCTCGCATAGGCAATGAGTGCAAAGGACGCAGCATGGCTTTCTGGAAACCCGTATTTGGCAAAAGAGGTTATTGCCTGAACAATCTGTTCCTGTGCTTTTTCATCAATCCCTTTTTTCGTCATGCCTTCACGAAGCCTGCCTACAAGCATCTGCATCCTTTCCACAGAGCGCCTGCTTCCCATAGCCCTTCGCAAAGCCTCTGCCTCGCCAGCAGTAAAACCTGCTGCACTCATCGCTATGCGCATCACCTGCTCTTGAAACAAAGGCACCCCGAGCGTTCGTTCAAGTATAGGCTTCAGGCACGGATGTGCGTATGTGACATTTTCTTTGCCCATCCGCCTTCTAAGATAAGGATTCACCATCTCGCCCACGATAGGACCAGGTCGCACAATGGCAACCTCGACTACAAGGTCATAGAAGCGTTCTGGCTTCATCCTTGGCAGTATAGCCATCTGAGCCCTTGATTCCACCTGAAAAACCCCCACTGTATCCGCCTTTTGAAGCATCTGGAAAACTTCTTTGTCATCGGGAGGGATGGAAGCGAGCTCCACCTTTGCGCCATAATGCCTTTCCACAAGTTTTAGCGTATCGGATATGGCAGAAAGCATCCCAAGCCCAAGTAGGTCGACCTTTATGATGCGCAGGTCAGCAAGGTCTTCCTTGTCCCACTGAATGACGGTGCGCCCCTTCATCCTTGCTGGCTCTAAGGGCACGACCCTATCGAGCCTCCCCCCGCATATCACAAGCCCCCCATTGTGCTGGGAAAGATGCCTTGGCAAATCCTGAGCCTCGCTTACTGCCCAAAGAAACGCCAAAACCCGCCTGTCTTCCAGATCAAGCCCAACCTCTTTTGCGCTTTTAACGATAATGTCAGGCTCATCAGGGAACTCGAAGTTCGCTACCATGTCTGCAAGTTTTTCTATCCTTGCAGGGTCTAGCCCAAAAACCTTACCCATCTCTCTAATAGCCCCTTTCTGCCTATAAGTTATGAATGTCGCTGTCATCCCAACAGACCTTCTTCCATATTTTTCATAAACATACTGGATCACCTTTTCCCTTGCATCCCCTGAAGGCAGGTCGAGGTCAATGTCTGGCCACTCCCCCCTCTCCTCTGACAGAAAGCGCTCGAAAAGCAGGTCATAAGCGACAGGGTCAATGGCAGTGATATAAAGTGCATAGCACACAATCGAGTTTGCTGCAGACCCCCTTCCCTGTGCAAGTATTCCATTTTCTTTGCAAAACCTGACGATGTCCCAGACAAGCAAGAAATAGCCTGCAAGCTCAAGCCTTTTTATGACATCGAGCTCGTGATTTACAAGGTTTTCTACCTTTGGCGTCACTTCTTTGTATCTTTCCTTTATACCTTTGGCGACAAGGTCTCGCAAAAGTTGGAACTCGTCCCCTTCTGTAAATCTGGGAAAGCGATATGGCACACGGGAAAACGAGAATGCAAGCCTTTCTGAAAGTTCTTGGGTATTGCGAAGAAGTTCTGGGAAGTCATGAAACCTTTGAACCATGTTTCTTGGAGTTTCAAGGTAGCGCATGTGGGCTTTTTCAAGATAAGGGATACAGTCATCGAGGGTCTGATGTCGTCTTATTGCTGTGAAACAATCAAAAAGCCTTCCTCGCTCCTTCTTGTGATAACGGACATCGTTCGTGGCGATAGAGCGCACATTCAAACTTTCTGCAATCTGCATGACAAGACGATTTTTATGTTCCTGTTCTGGGTCATTGTGCCTTTGTATGTCAACGAAGATGTTCGAGCGTCCAAAAATAGACACAAGTTTTAGCAGCGCCCTATAAGCCTCTTCCTTTGTCTTTGCAAGGAAGAGAGGTCCTTCACACCCCCCCACAAGGGCTACGATGCCTTCCTTTAGCCTTTCTAAAGTTTGCAAGTCCACGACGCACTCCCCTTTTTCCTGTGTTGCGTGCCCTTCCGTAAGTAGTTCGCACAGGTTTTCATAGCCCTTTTCCGTTTCGCAAAGTAAGAGGATTTCGGGGGGTTGGGATTGGGCTTCAGGTCGAGGCGAGGCAAAGACAGAGCGCATATCCACATGCAGTTTTGCTCCCACGATCGGGCGCACCCCCACATCCATGCATGCCTTTACAAATCTTGGGATCCCATAGACCCCGCCAAAATCTGCAAGTGCAAGGCTTTTATACCCTAGTTTTCCTGCTTCGTTTGCAAGTTCTTCGGGCGTCGAGGAAGCCTGAAGGAAAGACATAGCGCTTGAAAGGCGCAGTTCTGTGTATGAATCAGTCATAGACGCCCTCGATAAACCATTTATCCTCGACAAGGTCGTGCCATAACCTCAGGATGCGCCCATCTCCAAGCGCCACATCGTAGAAAGCCCCAAAACGATGTTCATTCGACCACCACGAGGCTTCCATGAACCATGGACCTGCACACTGCCTGATATGCCCCCTGAAATAGCCTTGTTCTATCGCCACAGGCACACCATCACGCAGAAGGACAGAAATCTCTTTTGGGGGGTTGAACTTCCTTAGGGCGATTACAGGTGGCTTTTGGCTTTGCTCCGATACTTCAGACGACAATGAAGGCAAAGCGGATGGTTCATGGGTAAGAAGAAAGGCACCTGAAAAATACTTGCGCTCGTCGCAAACCGGATAGCCAACATTTTCAGCCCCCACAATGGATGCAATTTGAACGATAAGCGAGTCTATCGAAGAAGGCTCGGGTTCTGGAGGACCCAGAAGATGTGCCTGAGCCATTGTCTTTTTCGCTGGGGTTGCCTGCAAAGAAAAGCCTGTGATAGGGGATGGGGGGGGATTTTTGTCCAGAGAAAGTTTGAATAGTTGAAGGATGGTCTTTATGTCATTCGATGGTCTTGGTAATTCTAAAGGTATTACATGACAGGCCTTATCCTCGAGTTGCAAGGATAGAACTAGTTTCGAACAGACAAATCCACGCCCTTCTAGCCTTACAAAAAGCCTTTCTATAACTGAACTTAGAAGGAAGATAAGGGGTTCTGCCTGTTCTAGCGAGTAATCGAGGCGCAAAGCCTCCTCGAAGGTCGTGGTTGGAGTAATGGGATTGAAGACTGTATTGTCTTCCCCTTGAGCAAGGAGATACAGTTTCAAAGCCTCATTGCCAAGCCTTGTTCCGATGCCTTTTGGGTTCAGTTTCAAAAGGTCCGAGACTTTGTTGATGCCAAGTTTCTTGAATATCGCAAGAAGCGCCTGGGATGGAGCAAGGGATTCGATAGGTGCCTTAGAAAGGTGTGATGCCTCGTGCCCTTTGAAGACCACACTTACCCCTTCGAAGGCTCGGGCAGTGACTATCGAAAGTTTTATGCCATCTGCAATCCCGACCCTTACACTGGAAAAAAGGTTCTTTTTGCACATCGCTTCTATTGACGCACCAAGCCCGAATACAGAAGGAAACCTTTGCTGTGTCCCCGAGATGTCAAGGACAACTGTGCCGTTCTGGATGGGTTCGACCAGAGGGGAAAATGAAAATGCGATGTCTAGAAGCGCACTTTGAGCAGACGAGATGACCTCGGGTGGGCAGTTGCACAGAACCGCATCTTTGGCGATGGATAGGGCTTGGGCTATTGTCATCCCCCTTCTTATCCCGCTTGCAAGTGCTGAAGAAGAACAAAAGGCGATAATATCGCCGTCCAGGACGCACACCTTCTTAGAGGAAAAACTTGGGTTCGAGCGTAATAGCGCCTGAAGTGGGAAGGAAGGGATGAGGATGCAGGCAAACCTAGGGCGTTCTGTGGGCGAAACCTTTTCTTTTTGCATATTACCCATATTTACCTCCCTCGATGGGATAAAATGTGTATGAAGCCCTGTAAGGCAAAAATATCGAAAATGTGGGGGAATCCAGAAAAGCCCCAAGGAAAAGGCGGTGTCTTTCATCGAAAAAGGGCTTGAGGGGCGGGAGTGCGACACAACACAAGTTCGAAAGCAATCCTTCTGGTTTCTGCTTGCAAAGCAGTAAAAGGGCTATTCTGCTTTGTTCCAGTGTCTTCAGCACACGAAGATTCAAGGATGGAGTCCACACGAGGTTTTTCCATGAAACAAAGGAAAAGATTACGATCTGGAAGAATGCGTGACGAACAATCTCTTCAAGCACTTTAAGTGCCTTTTTTTGTGGCATGCGCCCTTTTACCAGCAGGATGCGCCTCATATCTGCGCCATATTGCTTCAAAAGATAGGGGTCTAAAGAGCCATCAGCATCTATCCATGCCACATTCCCTCCTTCCCTTGTGATATTGCTTACAGTGTATATGGCAATGGAAAATCTACCTGAAGATGCAAAGTTATCTGAATACAAGATGCTTATCCTTCCTTTTGGAAAGCCACCACCAAGAGCCCTGTCTAGTTCAGGGATACCTGATGGCACTGCCTTTAGCACCTCTTTAGGATGCGTAGCCCACCTTACCTGAGGAATCGAAGCGATAATCTTTTGTATCTCTTCTCGAGCCTTCACACCTATATTATTATGAACAAATGTTCAGTTGTCAAGCTTTTTTGTGAAATTGTGATTTGCCATTGGCAAGAGATGTAGAGGATGCGAGTGCTTTCGCCCTGTTTATATGTTTGTTCAGTTATGGACTGAAAGGATTCCTTGCTAATTTGGACAACTTTGGCAAATCCTCTCACAAAATCGCCCAAAATATGCTAACAATAAAAAGGCTTTTAGCGTGGTGATGGGCATGAGATGGTTTTTTGTTGGCATAGTGTGTTTCATCCTTGCGTGCGAGTCTAAGACAGAGATATGCATTGGTGAAGACAGGGATGTTCTGGGCGATTATGAAGGCGGTGTGGATGATGGCTTTGTGTTGGCAGATGAAGGGCTTTTTCCTGATGCGGACAGCACCCTTTTTGATGAAGGTCTTGATTTAGATTCGCAAAGCGAAAATGAAACTGTGGACGCCTTCGAGGCTAAAGATGCATTTCAGTATCCAGATGCAAACTTCATCCACAAGATGACCTCACCGCCTGTTTTCAGTGCAAAGGATACCTACAAGATGGATGAATCGTTTCAGTATCTTGGGGGGGAAAAGATAGGCGACGGGAATGTTACAAGCCTTTCCTCGGTTCATGGGGCGCTTTTCGCAGGCACTCAGTCTGGGCTTTTTAGATTCGATGAAGGGCAGGACAAGTTTGTTGAAGTAGGGCAGGATGAAGGTGTTTTTGGGGTCGTCTATGACATCTCGAGGGGAACCACTGCTTCTTTGGAGGCAGCAGTGTGCACTGGACAGGGAATCTTTCTGATTGACACAACAAATCTTGGTGTGCGCAAGGTAAGTGCTATCGAGGCGCCCGTTGTAGCGTGCGAATGTTTTTCGAACCAAGTCTATTTCACTTTGTCAGATGGCGGGCTTTATGTGATTGACCTATCTTTGTCGGATGCTCAAGTGCCTCTGGTCGAGGCAAGCGAGACTGGAGTCGTTCGAGACATAGCAATAAACGATGATGGAACAGTTTTCCTTGCAACTGAAAAAGGACTTTACATCTACACACCTGGCACAGGCGGGGTGCTCGAAACAAAGGACGAAAATAGACTCCTCGACAATGACCTTTATGCAGTTCGAGCGAAAGGCGACAAACTTGTGATTGCTTCAAGAACAGGGGTGGTTCTGATAGAAGGCGAGGATGTGCAAAAGCGGGGTTTTGGACCAGGCGATTTGCCCCTTGGAGACATAGTTTCTGTTGATTTCTCGGATGATTTTCTTCTGATGGGGCACAGGATTGGGGCTACATCGCTCGTGCGCGAGGAAGGAAAGCCCTTGATCCTTGGGGCGGTGAACCACTATGTTTCTCAAAGGTGGTTGCCATCGAACGATGTTCATTCAGTAGCCATAGACGATAAAGGAAATCAATGGGTTGCGACTTCTGCTGGCATATCGAGGATTTCATGGGTCGAGCGCACATTGAAGGATGTCGCACGCTATATGGAAAACTTATTAGATTCGCACTTCTGGAGGCTTGGTTTTGTTTCTTCCGATGCATGGGCAAATGACCCATATAACCCCAGTGAATGGCGTGTGTGGGACAAGGACAACGATGGATTGTGGACCCAGATGCAGATTGGTGCATGGTGCTATGCCTATTCAGTAACAAAAAACGAGGAGTTCTATCAAAAGGCAAGGCGGGCAATGGAGATGATGTTCTTGCAGATTGACATCCCTGCTGTGGACTTCGAAAGGGTAGGGCTTGGCAGGGGCTTTGTGACTCGTTCCCTTGTCCGTGATGACGAAGGCGCAGTTTTCGAAGACAAGAAGAACAGACCAAACTGGCACCTCGTAGAGTTCGGGGGGCACCAATGGTTCTGGAAGGACGACACTTCGTCGGACGAGACGACTGGACATTTCTTTGGCTATCCTATCTATTATGACCTTTGCGCAAAAGACGATGCAGAAAGGCAGGATGTCGCTGAACATGCGTCTGCGCTTGCAAGATACATAAAAAGGCACGGTTACAGGTTGCTTGATCTGGATGGAGAACCAACTACATACGGGCATTTTGAACCTGAAAGGCTTGCAGCGGCTGCGGATGGGCTACAGCCATGCCTGGAAAGGGCGACGCAACAAGAAGACCCAGCACAGGCGGTTGCCAATTGCATCGGCTCTTGGCACGGAGAGGGATGGCTTAATAGTATCGAAATCCTCGGGCACATGCTAGCCGCATGGCACATGACAGGCGATAAGGAGTTCTACGATGCCTACGAAGAACTTTACACCAAATACAAGTATTCCATCGTTTCTATGCCACATGCCGAGACATTTACGATTACAGACAAGAGCATTGCAAACCACTCTGACCATGAGCTCGCCATGCTCGCATATCATACGCTAATAAGATACGAACCAAACGAGGAAAGGCGGGAACGATTCATTCAGGGGCTTTTATTCCTTTATGACTACGAAAAAGGCGAAAGAAATCCCTTGTGGACAGCCTTTGTCGCCTTGCTTGCTGGTGCGGACAAGGCGCAAGTGCAAGATGGGCTCCGTTCACTCCTCGAAATCCCCAAAGACAGGCGTGAGTGGCTTATTGATAACACCCACAGGAAGGATGCGCTTGATTGGCCTGACGACAGGTTTGGACATGAGCAGTTCGACCGTGTGTTCCCATATGACGAGATTGGCACCGTGTGGTGGAATCAGAACTTCAGAAAAAAGGTTTTTGGTGGGGATGGAAGGAGTTTCAGCGGTCCTATGGCATGGCTTTTGCCTTACTGGGCTTTTGTCTATTCTGGGCTTATAACTGACGCGGAGTAAGGAAGATGGAAGACTTTGGGAAAAGGCTTTTTGAAAGGGTTGCAAGACTTACATCTGTCATGGAAACTGGCGAGTTTGGCAGGCGTGAACGCAAGGTCTTGCCTGATGTTTATGCCAGCGCGATGGAGCTCATAAATGTGGCAAAAATCGTGCAGAAGCGCTTTGTGCCTGATGTTGCAATAGTCCTTGGTTCAGGGCTTGGGGGGTTCGAGGAAAAGGTGGAAGATGCAGTGAGGGTGCCGTTTTCAAGGGTTGGTCTGAAAACGCCGAAGACAGAGGGGCACAAAGGCGAGGTGGTGCTTGGGCGTATCGGGGGGCGAAATGTCATTGTGTTCGCTGGACGAGTCCACTATTACGAGGGTCACGATATGGAAAGCGTGGTTCAGGGGGTAAGGGTCGCTAAAGTTCTTGGTGCGAAGACCTTGCTCTTGTCCAATGCGGCTGGCGCAGTGAATCCTGATTTCAATGTGGGTGACCTGATGGTGATAAACGACCATATAAACCTGATGGGGACTAATCCTTTGAGAGGCGAAAACCCTGATGCCTTAGGACCAAGGTTTCCTGACATGAGCGAGCCCTACCACCCAGAGATAAGGAGGTTTTTTCATAAGGCTGCACAAGAAGTGGGGGTCACGCTAAAGGAAGGTGTCTATCTTGCTGTGTGCGGTCCATCTTATGAAACAAAGGCTGAAATAAGGGCTTTCAGGACTCTTGGTGCAGATGCAGTGGGCATGTCAACCGTGCCCGAGGTGATAGCAGCAAGACATGCAGGGATGTGGGTTGGAGCGATTTCCGTGATTACAAACATGGCAGCAGGACTTAGCATGAAAAAGCTTGACCACGAAGAGGTGAAGCAAATAGGTGCGATTGCCTCGAAATATTTGCACGCGATCTTCGAGAAGGTGATAGGATGGCTTCCAAAGGGGGGTATTGAATGAGGGAAGAACTTATTGAAAAGGCGATAAAGGTTCGGGATTCTGCTTATGCGCCATATTCTGGCTTCAAGGTCGGCGTTGCTTTGCTAGCGGAAAGCGGGAGGGTCTATGTGGGGACGAATGTAGAAAACGCTTCGTTCCCAGTTGGGACTTGCGCAGAAAGGTCTGCGATTTCTGCCATGGTCGCAGGGGGAGACAGGAAGATTGTCGAGATTACGATTGCAACAACCTCAGAAGAACCAGTGCCTCCATGTGGGATGTGCAGGCAGGCTTTGTGGGAGTTCGGGAGGGAGGCAAAGGTTATTTTGGTTGGCGCATCTGGAAAGCGTGTAGTTCTAAGTATGCCTGAGCTTCTGCCGTGGGCTTTTGGTGCACACCATTTGGGGGGGGCTAAGGGGAAGCCATTGCTTCTGAAAGGTGGCTTTGTTTTGACCATGGACGCACAAGGGACGAGTGGTTTTCTGGATGTGCTTGTTGAAGGGGGGAAGATTACTGCGATAACAAGGGCAGGGCACGGGGGGATGCGGGCGGATGATGTAGAGGTTATTGATTGCACAGGTTGTGTCTTGTTGCCATCGTTTGTCCAGACCCATGTGCATCTTTGTCAAACCCTGTGGCGCAACAGGGCAGATGGACTGTCCTTAATGGGATGGCTAAGGCAAAGGACATTGCCTTTGGAATCGCACCTAAGTCAAGAAGAGGCAAGGATTTCGGCACTTTTGGGGGGCTGTGAGCTTCTGCTTGGTGGAACTACAACAATAGCGGACTTTGGAACTGCAAAGCATACTGAAACCATTGTGGAGACCGCTCTTTCCCTTGGGCTAAAAGGGGTGTTTTCCAAAGTGATAATGGATGACGAAGAAGAGTTTGTGGGGCTCAGGGAAGCGCCAGAAAAAGCGGTAGAAGAGGTGCTTGCCCTTGCTCAGAAGTTCAAAGGGAGGGCGCTTTTTGCTTTTGCCCCAAGGTTTGCGCTTTCCTGTTCCAGGCACGCATTCGAGGTGGTCGCAAAGGCGTCAAGAGAACATGGGATGCTTGTTCACACCCACTGCGCCGAGACAGAGGGCGAGGTTCAAGAGACTGTGCGAAGATTTGGGTTGCGCCCTGTGGCACTCTACGATGAGTTAGGTCTTCTTGGCAATCGCTTGCTTCTAGCGCATTGCGTGCATTTAGATGATTCTGAAATAGAAAAACTTGCAAAGACACAGACGACAGTTGCCCATTGTCCCACAGCGAACTTGAAACTTGGTTCAGGCATTGCACGAATAAAAGAGATGCTAGATAAAGGCGTGCGTGTAACGCTCGGTGCAGATGGTGCGCCTTGCAACAATAACCTTTCTGTATTCACCGAGATGAGACTTGCGTCGCTTCTTCAAAAGGTGAGGCATGGGGCACAGGCGTTGCCCGCGATAGAAGTTTTAAAGATGGTTACTAGGCATGGTGCAAAAGCACTTGGACTTCTTGATGAAACAGGGACTATCGAGGTGAACAAAAGGGCGGACATAGTGGTGCTTGATGCCCAAAAGGTTTGGTGCACACCTTGGGACGAAGATTTTGCCTCTGCAATCGTGCATTCCATGGACAGAGAGAACTGCCGTGATGTCCTGTCAGACGGGAGGTTCGTAGTCCGAAATCACAGGATTTTAGGGATTGACGAGCAAGAGCTCGTGCGTGAGGCAAAAAAGGCATCGGATTATCTTTTTCACAGAGCGTTTGGAAGTTTGGCCTAGTGAGTCTTTACTGCACCCACATACTCCGCATCTTTGCGCAATCCCCATGATGGGGAACTTACTTATCTAAGGTCAAGCCTGAGGGCACGCAGTGCCTCGAGAATTCCGTCAAAGTCTTTCTTATCTATCTTGCCAGTTGGGCTGATAGAAGACTGAAAACCCTGCCAGGAACCGAAAAACTTGCCCTTGAACGAAATAAGTGCATCCGTATCTGCGGCTTTATCTATCGCGTTTTCAATCTCTTTTTGAACCTGACCAGCCTTGCTCTTCCCTTCCTTATCTGGCGCCTGATTTTTCAGTGCTTCAAATATCCATTCTACATCTTGCTTGACCGACTTTCTTACTTTCTCGAGTTCGGTATCGGTGCGCCCAAGCGGGACGCTGATCTCTGCCCCGACACGGTAGTCTGTGCCACCTTGTGGAAGATAAGTTTTTTCTGCATACGCGGTTGCATAGAACCGCTCGCTCGAAGCACTGACGCTTGCCCTTTGACCTTTTGGCCCCATGCCTATTCCTAGTGTTACATTAGTGTTGCCTAGCGTTGTGGAATATGCGAGCCCTGTGTAGGGACCAATGCCTTTAGAAAAACCAAAGGTAGTCTTGATATGTTCAAATGTAGAAGCCAAAAGGGGGCTACGACCCTCGAAGATATGGGCATGTTCAAGGAGCCCAACAAACACAGGATAAGGTGCTAGTTTCAGCCAGTCTTCTTTCGTCATCTTTTTTCCGCTACAAAGAGCATATACTAAAGCCTGAGCAGATGCTACTACACTCTTTGGTATGGGCTGCTTTAGCCCAAACAGGTCTGCCACAGCTTGTGAGCCTAACATAGGGATGATGTTCGAGATGAAGAAGTCGTTTGGTTCGTATTTGATCCTTGCTGAACCTTCACCGAAAAGCTCAAAGTTTGTGTACATAATCGAGGCAGTTACGAGGGCAAGCAGGGGACTGTTGGGGAAAAGTGCATCGGCTACCGCCATGTTTATAAGACCAAGGGTTCCATGCCCCCACAGATTGACAAACACTAACGGCTTCCCCTTCGAATTTTCCTCCCAGTAGTTCCCAATGGCAAAGGGATGTCCTGTCTCTCGAATCCATTGCCACTGCTCAGGGGTGAGATTTGGATAGTTTTTCAAGTTGTCCTTCCCATCCTTAATAAGCTCGCAGATGAGCTCAAGCCCACGGGCAGTAATCCCAACTGTGGAGAAAGCAAGAATCTTGGTAAGGTCAGCCTTGGCATTCCACGCAAGAAGAAACTCGATATCCCCTGGTCTCCCAGTAACCTGAATATCCTCGTGGTTCCTAGACATTATCGCCCGTGCATCCTTTTGTCGCCCAACACGGGTATATGCGTTTCCACTAGTGGTTGAACCCTTGTTCCTTTGTCCTTCCGTGACATTGGTTTTGTCATCATAACCAAATGGCATTTTGACCTCCTCGAAGACCTCAAAATAGCTTACGGCCTTGAGGCCTATCTGTCAAGAGCATTCTGTCGCTGGAAGAAAAGGGCTCCATCCGAAGAGGTTTTAGGAGCTTTTGTATCTTCACCTTTCTCATCACTGTTGATAAAAACTCGAATCTTTAGTGCGGGTTATTTGCTAGGGGTTGGGGCGCAAATATGCACCGCACAATAAGTGCGCAACCCTCTGGCTTGTTAGTTTTCTCTTGCGGTTGTTCGATTGGACAGATCCAGTAAATAGTACCTCTCCGTCATGACCCTGCACAGTCCGTCAAAGAAATCATCAATCCTCACATCAATCCTCAAATGCTTGAAACTGAAGTCCCGCACAAAATACTCGCTCACTAACCAAAATTGCCTGTATCGTCCTCCCCCGACGGAGAGGGGTGAACTCTTTTCTCGTTTGTTCCTCTTGTCTTCATCTCGTTAGTAAAAAATGGTTCAAGAGTCACTTCGATTACAGCCCCGTCAAATCATCTCACAAAGGATGTATCACATCCTGGCAACCGAAAAAATCAAGGTGTCATCCTTTCGACCCTCGAAACGATTCTCGGCGCAGGCGTGATGTTTTTTGCACTGGATGTTGGCAGTGCCTGTTTGAAAAACCTTCACTTTGGACGATAAAGACCTTGTTCGTTTACGCCAAGCATACCTGATTCGTAGCTTCGCCTGTCAACCAGTGTAAGCGCTTCGATCTGGCTAGGCTTTAGAAGGACGATGTGCCTAGACCTGTCCACCTTTTGAACGATTGCCTCCAGAGCGCCATCGTTTTCCCACCAGCGAAGGTCGTCGAAACAAGAAAGGTCAACAGGCAAAGAATAAGCCCTCAAGGTGCGCTGAGCCTCGACATTGTAATAATCTTCGAAATAGGACATGGCTAGTTCCCTAAAAGACCTATATACAGGCTCACGCCACCTAAGCCCTGCAAAGTTGGACTTTGCTATAGCGCCAATGCCACCATTCTTCCTGAATACTGCCAGAAAATGGTCATCGTCACGCCACGCACGCAACTCCATGATGAGAGGCTTGTGCCCCAAAAATCTAAGCGCAAAAGCACCAAACACAGCCCCATCCACGCAGTTCGCCTTTCTGTCTCTCAAGACAGACAAAGGTGCACGATAGAAGTCGTCCGCACTGTAAGAAGTTTGGTCCAAAAACTCTTGAATCTGCACCTCTGTCCTTACAGTTGACAAAAACTCCCTGAGCTCTTTGGCAATTTTTTCCACCACAACGACCTTATGCCCCGACAAAGCTAAGTGGTACAGGCACCCCAAGCACCAGACCCACAAGCCTTAGCAAAACGAGCTCGTCCCGAGTAATCTTCCTGTCAAACTTGACGCACTCTTCAACCGCTCTGATGACCTTAGCCTTCACATTGTCACTAGCACTTGCCAAAACCATAAGACTTTGGCTCACCTCCTCTATCTGGTCCACATCCTCAATCTTGCGCACCTTCTGCATATATCGTCTAGGGTCATTGCACAAAACCTTCATCCCATGCTCGAAGGCTTTCTTTGCTGACACAACATCGTCAGGACTTCCCGCATCTGCAATCACGCCAAGAAGCACGGCGGATGCAGAAAGCAAAAGAGCGCTAGACCTTTCTCGCTTTGCCTGCCCAGTTTTTCTACTAAGCCTCATACATATCAGGCAAAGGAAGGCAAGTTCGAAAACCGTTAGTTTCATATCTGCCATCGCAATCTGTTTTGCCAGGGAAATAATCTCTGCGATAGCATCGTCGGGCAGGTTTCTAAGCCTTGATGTCGCCAGATCCAGCAATGCGATCTTAGAACTGTAATCTAGTTTTCTTATGCTTCCCTCGTAGCGCCTAACATGTGGCGCCATCTCTTTTAGGATTTTCATTTGCCTTGCACACACATCCTCGTTTTCGTCTAATAGCATGGCAAAGATCAAAAAGGTCGCATCCACGCTGGATTCTAAAGCCCTATTTATGTCCTCTGGGATGTTCTTCAAAATGTCTCTAGCGCTTCGAAGCGATGTCTCGTCTAACTTCCCAATCTCGTCATGCATCCTTCCTGAAATTGTCCTACCTCCCTCGAATCCAACAACACCATATCCTACCATCTTCCCTGACACCCCCTCATCCCTTTCTGAATCCGTCTCCAGATTCAGGTTCTCATCCTTAAGATACCTAAGAAGTTCAGGGCTTACCCGCCTTATCCTCTCTTCGATCGGTGGGTGGGTCGCAAAGATGCTGGAAAGATTTGCTCGAGCGCCAAAGAGCATGTGGCTCACCTCTGCTGCTGAAGGCGCTTCGACCCTTGACCCTATTCTGGCTATCTTCAACAAAGCCCCCCCAATCGCCTCTGGGTCTCTTGTGAACTGCACAGACGACGCATCAGCCAGAAACTCCCTTTGCCTGCTTACCGCTGCCTGTATAATCAAACCAAAAAAGTAGCCTATTGCGCCCACGAGCATCAACGCAAGCCCAATAAGGACCACACCTGCATTCCCTTTACCCTTTCGCCCTCGACTTGCACCGCCAACCCGAACCAGAAAACGCCCCACCACGATAAGGGCAAATATGCCAAAAAGCACGCCCATGAGTTTCAGATTAAGCCTCATATCGCCATTCAATATGTGGCTGAACTCGTGCCCAATAACCCCCTGTAACTCCCTTCTATTCAGGTTTTCAAGTGCGCCCTTTGTCACGCAAATCGCTGCATCTTGCACGGAAAAGCCTGCTGCAAATGCGTTTATCTGTGGCTCATCATCCATCACATAGACTCGTGGCACAGGACACCCAGATGCTATCGCCATCTCTTCAACCACATTCAACAGTTTGCGCTCCTTCAAGTCCTTTGTGCTAGGGTCAACTAGCCTTGCCCCAAGCGCCCTTGCTATTGCGTCCGCCCCTTCCCGCAAAGACAAAATCCTATAAAGGCTTGCAAGCCCTATGAATCCAATCGTGCCAAGAAACACATACAAAAAGACATCCTTGTTCCACCATGTGCGTAGCGAAAGTTTATCCCCTTGAAGCACCCACACAGTCAAGGTGTATAGCGCAAGCCCAATGCATATCACCGCCATACAAAACAGAAACACATAAAGCACCGACCTTTTGCGTGCCTGTCTTTGATATTCGAAGAAGTTCATGTATTGTTAGAACTTGACCTTTGGCGCCTTTCTTTCTTCTTCGGACTCAGTCGCTTCCAAGAACGCAGCATCCTGAAATCCAAACATGTTGGCTATGATGTTGTTAGGAAACCTTTCCCTCGCATTCTTGTAGTTCAAAACAGCGTCGTTGAAAAACTGCCTTGCGAATGCAATCTTGTTCTCGGTTGCAGTAAGTTCTTCCATGAGCTGGCTCATGGTCTCGTTTGCCTTCAGATTTGGATACTGCTCGACCACTGCAAGCAGTCTCCCTAGCGCCCCTCCCAAAACACCCTCAGCCTGCGCAAGCGAAGCCATCGTTTTCGGGTCGCCAGGGTTTTCCGCTGCCGCCTTTGCTGCTGTAAAAGCCTGATTTCTTGCTGATATCACTGCCTCAAGGGTCTGTCTTTCATGCTGAAGATACCCCTTTGCAGTCTCGACAAGGTTTGGGATAAGGTCGTATCGGCGCTTCAGTTGCACATCAATCTGGGCATAGGCGTTTTTGTAAGTGTTTCTAAGGGTTACAAGGTTGTTGTATATTGCCACGAACACGATGACCAGCAAAACAACCAGAGCCAGAATGACAATCAAGGTAACCATGCTAATCCCTCCTTTTGTGATACCTCAAGGCGACTCTAGTGTAGCAAAAGAAAAGGGGAATGCAAGCTTCTGTCCCGCCTTTGTTTTCGCCAAAAACTGTCGGCACGATCAAGCCGAAACGCTTTATTCTTTTGTTTGCAGTGTCGCATGATAAGCAGTCGTGCAAAGAAACGAAGGCAAATTTCGCTACAAAAAAACGGATGACAAAATGAAAAGTTCGGTGATAAAATTCATATTTGTCTTTCATGTTGTCTCCAGAGGGGGCAAAGGCGACAGATGAAGGGCATCGTTGGAGAAGAAATCCTGAATGGCAAATACAGGATAGTCGAGCAGATCGGGCGAGGCGGTTTTGGAAGGGTTTTTAGGGCACATCAAGTGGCCCTGCAAAGAGATGTCGCAATAAAGGCATCCATGCCAGAACAGCGTGACAACCTTGTGATGAGAGAGCGGTTCAGGCGGGAGGCGGTTTTGGTGGCGTCTTTGTCGCACCCGAATGTCGTGGTGTATCACGAGTTTGCAGTGGATGAAGATGGCGACATGATCCTTGTCATGGAATATCTGCACGGAAGGACATTGCTCGAGGTCATAAGAAGCGGCGAGCGGTTGACTGCCGAGGACATAGCGACCATCATTTTGGAGGCAGCAAGAGGGCTTCAGGCAGCGCACTCCATCGGGATTGTCCATCGAGACATCAAGCCTTCCAACCTGTTGATGGTCAGCCCTGAGCGATATGGTGTCAGGGTGAAGGTGATAGACTTTGGGATCCTCAGGCTTGACCCATCCTTGCGTCCAGCCTTGCCTGACCTGACTCTGTCAGATGTTGTGGTTGGCACGCCAGGCTATCTATCGCCAGAGGCTTTGCGTGGCGAGCCTCTGGATGCAAGGGCTGACGAATATGCACTGGCTTTGGTGGCGCTAGAGCTCCTTACGGGGAAAAGGGCTTATGGCGGTCCTCACGGCATGGGCGAGACCTTGATGCTGAGGCTAGTCCGACCTCCTCCAGAACTAGGCTTGTTGCCAAAGGGGCTCAGGTCAGTGGTGGGCAAAGCGCTAAATCCCGACCCCTCGTGCAGGTTCGACGATGTGCTTAGTTTCGGGGTCGCCTTTCACGATGCAGTGAAACAATCCAGGATTGTTGTGCCTTTGCCCGATAAGCCCAAGCGAAATCGCCTCTTTTCATTGCCAGTGCTATCCGTCATAGCAGTGCTCGCTGGCGTTGCTTCTGGCACTGTTGCAGCGATGCTGTCGAAAATGGGTGCGCCTAGCAAGGTCCAGGAACTTTTACTACCCATTAGACCTCCTTCCGAGCCAGCACTAGTCGAGAGGCTCGGTCTAGCAGAAATCCCGACGCTTGTAAGTAACCTTGGCACATCAGAACCTTTGGGTGCCACAAAGTTCCTGTCGAAGACGAAAGAAGGGAACAGGGTTCAGGTTCAGGCATCGAACGAAGAGGCTTACCTTACTATAAACGCCCGCCCATGGGCACAAGTCCTCATTGATGGACGCCCGGTCGGAAACACACCCTTGCTGAGGGTGCCTGTAAAACCTGGTCGTCACAAGGTGACTTTCATTCACCCGACTCTTGGCACACGCCAGACTGTCGTGGAGCTTAGCCCTTCGCAGACTCTGACCCTTTCTCCGAGGCTTGACGAGGATTAGCCCACGGGCTTCCCCCTTTGTCTGCATACAGGATCACGACCGTTCCAACGAAAAGGTCAACCAATCCAATGATGAAAAACAATAATGCGAAGTTCCTGTTTTGGTCAGGTTCTGCGCCGTCAATAAGGTAAAAATGCAAGCCAAACAACCATGTAACAAAGGCTGCGACGACTATTGTTATGCCTGCCCGCCTCAAATCCTTTGGAGTAGGTGTCGCAAGTTTGATGTTTGCTTGTGACATATAACCTATTCCTCCCTTCTTTCGCCTTCAAAAACAATCTCCATATCTGGCGCTTTGTCCGCCATGCTAGATCCCCTAAGCCCCTCTTTTGCCATCGCTCTCGTAAGCATTGCCTCTGTGGTTTTTGAAACCTTCATTAGGTGCGTTTCAAGCGTTTCAAACTGACTTACCCGTTGTTCAAGCGGATGTTTCAAAAAATCTGACGAGACTTCGGTAATGACCTTGAACCGCTTTCCTGGCATAAATCCCACCTGATCACCACATAAAATATTGTCGAGGTCCCTTGCCAGTCTTTTTGCCCTGACAATATCAAACTTTTCCTCGCTCGTGACTAGAAGATAGGTTTGAACCAAAAGGTCTCGCGCATGTGCCCTCTTGTCTGGCAGAATGCGTTTGCTGTCGAGGGCGATTCTGACCTCCTCGGACAACGCCTTCAACATGCGCAAAAGCGCTTTTTCTGACCCTCGCATCTTGTTTTCTGAAAGACGACGGCGCATTTGATCTTGCCAAAGCGCAAACATGTCATATAATAGCACATGTGAAGACCGTTAGTTTTAGGACTTCTAAACATGAAGAACTCGTTGATTTGACGCGTGAGGTGCAGACATTCCTTCGTGAAACTGCCGGAGACGATGACGGAGTAGTTTTCATCTTCTGCCCCCACACTACCGCAGGGGTTTTCATAAACGAAGGCGATGACCCAGATGTTGGTTATGACATCCTCGAAACCTTGAGAAAGCTCGTGCCCGAAAGGGCAGGATACAGGCATCTTGAGGGGAACGCACACGCCCATATTCGCTCGGTTCTGACTGGACAAGGCTGTTTTGTGCCTGTAAATCGAGGAAGGATGGCGCTTGGCACATGGCAGCACATATTCTTTGCGGAGTTCGATGGTCCCCGCAACAGGCATGTGTTTCTTCAGTTCGTAAAGGGAGGATGAGCAGTGGGAGGTGAGCGGATGACTTCACAACAACTTGGCGATTTCATTGATATCTATTGTCGCTTTTGCAAAACAAATGTTACTGGCGTGGTAAGTGCCATAGTGAACGGACAGGTGGTGAAAGTGCAGTGTAGAAGTTGCAAGAACTTTCAAGATTACAAGCCGCCTGTTGATTTGCAGGAAAAGAAGATGAAGGCACTAAGAAGGGTGCTCAAGAAGAGGGAGGCGAAGGCAGGGAGCGAATCGTCTGCGCCTCAGACCAAGACGGAAGACCTGTCTCAAGAGGCAATGATTCGCCGCCTGTGGGAGGAGGCGATAAAGGATATAAATCCGCTTATGACGCCAATCTATTCGCCGTACAAAGTCTATTCGAAGGACGACATAATCACGCATCCCGACTATGGTTTGGGGGTTGTGGGGGAGGTTGGAACGGACTTCTTCTTTGCACTGTTCAGGGATGGCTACAAAAGGCTCGAACACAACAAGCAAAAAGACGAAATGGAATAAGGGGGTGCATTTGGCGGGGGTCTTCGCTACGATAAAGACTGTGGTGTTTGACTGCGTTGATTTCGGGAGGTTAAGAAGATGATGCGCTTGTGCTGGGTTTTTGCGGTTTTTGCGATCTTAGGGTGCAGTAAAGCACAATCTGAAGACGAAAAGGGATATTACGGGATCGAGGTCGAAAGGAAAGAGACAAGGGGCGATGGGTTCGCCCATGTCCTTGTTAGGTTTCTTGGCAATCGAGGCTACCACTGGAACACAGACTTTAGACCAACTGCGCGGGTGGTGGCGAAGGAGGGAGTTGTTCTGGAAAAGGATGAGTTTTCAAAGAAAACTGGGGATTTTGTTGACAACGGGGAAGAAGGGCAGTTGCACTTCTTTGCAAAACCTGACGGGAGTTCGCCCAAGCCAAGTGTGAGTTTGCGTGTCAGGTTCTCGATGTGCACGAACAAGGAATGCAGGGTCTTTGATGATGTCCCTGTCGAGGTGTTGCTGAATGCCAAATGACAGGACACAGACCACTGTAAACGATGTGATTCAGTCCATATGCGAGGATGTCCGTCAAGACTTCATCATGAAGAAGCGGGTCTTGTCCTTTCACGAATACCTCGAACTTTGTTCAAATAATCCCCACAGGCAGGCAAGAACTGCTGCGCAGTATCTTGTGGACTGCTTCAACTATTTTGGGAAGAACGGCGACAGGTTTTGCCTTTTTGATTGCCCATTTGAAGACGGAAAGGATGCACTTCTAGGGCAGGAACAGCCACAAAACGAGATATACAGGATTATCTCAAGGTTCGCGAGGCAAGGGAAGGTTGACAGGCTCATTCTGTTGTTTGGACCGAACGGAAGTTCCAAAAGTACAATAATCCAGTGCATCCAGAAGGCGCTGGAATTCTATTCTTCAACTGACGAAGGGGCGCTTTATCGTTTCAGTTTTGTGTTTCCGAGCGAGCGGGTCGCAAAGAAAAGCCTTGGGTTCGGCACAGGCGATGAAAAGCCTAAATATCAGACATTTGCCTTTCTGGACGAGCACGAGATAGAGTCGAAGATCCAAAGCGATTTCAAAGACCATCCGTTGTTCCTTTTGCCAAAAAAACAAAGAAGGACATTTCTGGAAACTCTTGCCTTCCCCAAGGACTTCAGGCTTTCTGATGCGTTTTTGGATGGCGACCTGAGCCCCATGATGCGTCAGGTATTCGACACCCTTTTGTGCGCCTACGGGGGTGACCTGGAAAAGGTTTTTCGTCATGTTCAGGTGGAAAGATTCTTTTTGTCAAGGCGCTTCAGGCGTGGCATAGTAACCATTGAACCTCAGCTTCAGGTGGATGCGGGGATGCGCCAGATAACACTCAGTCGCTCACTCGAATCGCTCCCGAAGGTGTTGCAGAACCTGACCCTTTTCGAACCTTACGGCGATCTGGTGGATGGAAATCGGGGGCTTGTCGAATACAATGATTTGTTGAAAAGGCCTGTCGAGGCGTTCAAATATATCCTTGCAACTTGCGAAAAAAGCGTGGTCGCACTCCCGCAGGCACTTTTGTATCTGGACACGGTTTTCATCGCATCCACGAACGACAAATATCTGGATGCCTTCAAAGGTCTTGCGGACTGGCAGTCGTTCAAGGCACGGATAGAACTTGTCAGAGTCCCGTATCTTCTGGACTATACGAAGGAAAGCAAGATTTACCAAACGCAGATAAAGGAAGAGACAGTAGGCAAGCACATCGCCCCCCACACGATGGAAGTGGCGGGCATATTTTCTGTGCTGACGAGACTTCAAAGACCATCGCCAGATGCTTATCCTCATCCGTTGAGGAGTGCGATTTCCAGGCTTAGCCCGCTCGAAAAGGCTGATTTGTATGCGCTTGGAAGGGCACCAGAATGGGCGCCAGTGGAGGTTGCAACTGAACTTTGTTCGCTAGTTCCGAAGATGCTGGAGGAAGGGGCTTCAAGAAGACCTTATGAGGGGGAAACGGGTGCATCGCCTCGCGAGATAAAGGCAATCTTGCTCGATACAGCCCTGACCTCTGATTATCCATGCCTCTCCCCAGTGGCTGTATTCGCTGGGCTTGAAGGGTTGATAAAAGAAAAGAGCCTTTACGAGTTTTTGCGGGTCGAACCACAGGGTGAATATCAAGACCACAAAAGGCTCATCGAAGCGCTAAAGAACAGGTATATAGAGTGGGCGGATATGGATGTTTGTGAGGCGATGGGGCTTGCCGAGCACACCAGATATGAGGATGTCATTGAAAAATACATCTTGCACGCTAAGGAGTTTTTGAGGGGGCAGAAGGTGAGGAATCCGATTACAGGACAGCTCGAAGACCCAGACACAAAGTTCTTGCATGACATCGAAGCCATGATGGGAGTGGATAGGGAGGCGCATGAGTTCCGAAGTCAAGTGATTGGCAAGATAGGGGCTTGGTCGCTCGACCATCCAGGAGAGCGAGTGCCGTATGCAAGGCTTTTCCAGAATATGTATGTGGCACTAAAAGAGGCGTTTTTCAAAAAGCACGCACAGACCATAAAAAGACTGTGCACGCTTACATTATCATATCTCGCAGAGGAGCCTTTGACGCTTACCCAAACAGAACAGCAAAAGGTCGAGGCGATAATCCTTTCCTTTCAAAATGCAGGATACTGCAAGAACTGCACAAAGGAGGTGCTGAATCTGGTGCTCAAGACCAGATACAGTTCTGTATGACCGCGTTCAGGTGGGAAGCCCTAGGTTCATTCTATCTAGGGTTCAAGACCCATATACCCTGAAGTCTATCTCTGGAAACACGCTGTCGCAGTATTCAAGCCACTTGAGATACGAAACATCCACCTCCTGATGTTCTATCTGCTGAGCCAGTTTGGCAAAGCGAAGATAGTGGTCTCGGATGCGTTTGTGGGCGTATTCCGCCATGGTTCGAGTAGTGATGATGAAAGGCCAGTCGGATGATTGCAAAAGCAAAAGTTCTCTGGCGCACTGATTTAGCGCCCTCTCTACGACATCTTGGGCGTCCCTAAAGCGATTAGCCAGTTCGCACATCTTTTCCGCGCACCAGAACAGATGCGGATAAATGTAGTCTGTAGCGTCGTTCACCCACACCTCGAAATAACCCTTGTCCCCCCATGAACCAGTTCCAGGCACCGCAACCTGCTGGGTCGGAAAACGCCTAAGATAGGAAGACAATGTCGTAAACTCGAAGACATTCTGCTCTCTGGCTGATTTTCTGAACAAGAAATCTAGAAAATCAGGCCCTTCGAACCACCAGTGACCAAAAAGTTCTGCGTCGTAAGGGGCTACAACGATTGGGGGGCGTCCAAACCTGCTTTCCAGATATTCGATCTGTCGTTCTCTGTTGAACATGAAGTTTCCCGCATGAACCTGCGCCCTTTCTAACGCAACCCCCCGCATGTATGGCTTCTTTTGTGCCAGATCCACATCCCCCGTAATCCTGTAAAACTTTAGTCCTGTGGGTCTTCTGTGTCCTGTGGGCAATATGAACGGACGCACCTGTTCTTCAGGGAGTTCATAGCCCTGGTCTCGATAGAACTCCCTGTAATAAACATCGCCAGGATAGCCTTCCTTTGCGCTCCAGACCTGCTTCGAAGATTCAGGGTCACGCCCAAACACTGCGACCCCTGAAGGTGTAAACACAGGGGCATACACGCCAAACACAGGGGTGGGTCTTGCCCGTGCCAGACAGTGGGTGTCAACTATGAAATATCTAAGGTCATGTTCCGCAAGGATTTCCTCGACGCCTTCGTAATATCCGCATTCTGGCAACCAGATGCCTTTGGGGCTGTGGTGAAAGTGCCTTTGAAACTCTTCCACCCCAACCTGAACCTGCGCACGAACACTTTTTTCGTTTACCCTTAGGACAGGCAACAACCCGTGCGTCGCCGCACATGTCATTATTTCTAGATGCCCAAGTTCTGCGTGCCTTCTGAACTGGGCAATCAAGTCGCACCGATAAACATCCTCGTAAAGGTGCAAAAGGTTTGAAAGCCTATCCTCGTAGAAGCGAGCGACAGGGCCAAGCCCTTCATCACGCTCAAGTCTTTTTGCCTCTTGTCTTGCAAGTTCCAGCCCCCGCCTGAGATAGCGCAGAAGCCTTGCCTTGTGGTGTGGGTCTTCCATCATCCCTGCAAGCGTCGGGGTTATGACCATGTTCAGGGCGAAAGGGACTTTGTCCTGCACAAGTCTATCCATCATCGAAAGGAGCGGGAGGTAGGTCTCGGTGGCTGCCTCAAAATACCAGTCTTCTTCAAGGAAGTCGTCAAACTCTGGGTGTTTTACAAAGGGCAGGTGCGCATGAAGAACAATGGAAACAAAGCCTTTTGCCATTTAGAACCTCGACTATTTACGATAAGACCAGGGCAAATCCCCGTAGATCCTGCGAAACTCTTTTTCGGTCAATAGTTGCCCAGACCGTGTTCCTTCGCTTGCAGGAACAAGCCCCCCTTGCTTCTTGAGTTCTTTCAGAGGCACATCGAATGGGACGGTCATGAACTGCACATCGCCACCTCTTTGTCCTGCACCTATGGTTGGAACCACTGGGGAAACAAGTAAAGCCCAAAATCCCCCGTCGTCCTTCTGGATGCCGACCTCCGCACGGACGACGCCTCCAGACGACGGAACCCTTGCATAATACTTGCCCTGTTTGAGCGAGACCTCTGCACTTATCAGTGTGTCTCTGGGCTCTGTCTCGCCATGATACACTTTTAGAACAGCCTTGCCTGTTTCACGGTCTTTCATTACCTGTTGTAGCGCCTCATCGCTCGCTTCCCAATAGATATAGACCCACTCGGGGTCTCGGGGGACGACAACAATCCTTTGTCCAGGATGCGAAGTGGGAAGCACCTCGCCCTCGCCAGCATGAGGGGGAGTCTTGACCTTGTCACTGGGGGCTACAAAGCGCGCATCAGGCATCTTTTCTTCCAAAGTAGAATCTGCCCCAGCACTCGAAAGCGTTTCAGATTCTGCCCTTGAGACATCCTTCTTCTGCTTGCGTGTGATTTTTCGCCTTCTTTTGGGTTTCTTCTCTTCTAAAAGAGACTCCTTCAAAGATTCTATCAGGTCGTGTTTCCGCATCTTTGAATAGCCTCTAATCCCTGCTTTTTTAGCCATCTCCTTGAGCTCCACGACCGTCTTTTTTTCGAGTTCTTCCATAGGTCACCTCTGAACCAAGACGGATTTCACAATATAGCTCAATCCCTTGAAAGTCAACTGCCGTGTGTTGTTTGGCCAACAGATGGTGACCACCTTTTTCTTACCATCAACCTTCCCAAACGCCTTGTCCAGCTTCTTTCTCGTGTCCTCTTTTTTTGTCCGCAAAGGTTGTACGCTTACTGGCGAGGTGAATTCGGCGGTTGCGAAGTTTCATGTAAGACTTCGCCTTTGCTGTTATACTGCAATGTCCTGTACCCTCCGTTTTCGAGCAACTCCACCATCAGTATCTCGATTGTCTCGTTGCCTGTTTCGGGGCCGTAATAGAGTTTTTCGCTGGTAGCCCAAGTGTAATCTGCACCGACAGAATAGAGGGGTTGAAACTTTTTTACAAATGCTATTACCTCGGGCAAACGCTCAGCCCTCTCTATGGCTTTTGAAACACTGTCGAGCAGGCTCACAACCATACTCAACTCCTTATGCTCGTCCATAACTTTTCCTGTCTCCGGTTGCAAAGTAAAACCGGAATCCACCTGATATCTCACGCCCAATGGCGACACAGGCAACTGCAAAACAACATCCAGAGACACCTGTTTCCCTCCGTATTCTGATTCCTTGAAACCTCGGAGCGAAGCGCGAACCACCTGAACATTGCGCTCTCGCAGAACCTTACCAACAGCAGATTTCATCACATTTTCCACTGCCGTCTCCTCACTGTAGGGCGGAATGTAAGGTGGTGGCTCTGCCCGATGCTCGAGCGAAACATGTTTTACTTGCTTGGGCTTCAAAGCCCTGATGACATCCTTACACCCTGCAAAAACCGCCAGGACTCCTGTAACTATGCTCATAGCAATCCTCCATCTTTCAGGAAAAAACATCACCGTTTACTCCTCATAACAAATCTCACTAAAGACATCATAGAACTCGTCGAGTGTCATCGCAAAGTTTCCTGTCCTATAAGGGTCCGTGTTCTTATCCACCGCTCGCAGTTGTTTTCCCTCCGGTTTGGGGGCACGGTTAGTTCCCCACGGGTTTCTGATTCTAAGCATCTTTCCATCCCAGTCCATCACCGTATATGCATGACCTTTCGGGAGGTTGTATTCATTCTCTGACCATATCGCTGCAGTGACCATCCTTTTCTTGCCATCAACCTTCCCAAACGCCTTGTCCAGCTTCTTTCTCGTGTCCTCTTTTTTTGTCCGCAAAACTTGTACCCTTGTTCGCAAGCCAAACTTGGCCCTACGAGGTTTGATGTAAAAGTTTTTCGTCAGCAAACATCGCTGTCTTCCTTACTTATATTGCAATGTCGTGTATTCCCCGTTTTTCAGCAACTGCACTTTCAGTCGCTCGATTATCTCGTTGCCTGCGTGGACGCCGTAATAAAGTTCTTCGGTTGGAAACGAGCTATACTCTGCACTAACATAATATTGGGGTTGAAACTTTTCTACAAATGTTATCACCTCGGGCAAACGCTCGGCCCTCTCTATGGCTTTTGAAACCCTGTCGAGCAGGCTCGCAATCATAGTCGACTTTTCATCCTCGTCCAAAACTTTTCCTGTCTCGGGTTCCAACCCAAAAGTATAGTCCACCTGATATCTCACGCCCAATGGCGACACAGGCAACTGCAAAACAACATCCAGCCACGCCTGTCTCGCTCCGTATTGCGATGCCTCAAAACCGTCGAGCAAGGCGCGAACCACCTGAACATTGCGTTCTCGCAGAACCTTACCAACAGCAGATTTCATCACATTTTCCACTGCCGTCTCCTCACTGTAGGGCGGAATGTAAGGTGGTGGTGGCTCTGCCCGATGCTCCATCGAAGCATTTTTTACTTGCTCAGGCTTCAAAGCCCTGATGACATCCTTACACCCTGCAAAAACCGCCAAAACTCCTGTAACTATGTTCATTGCAATCCTCCATCTTTCAGGAAAAAACATCACTATTTACTCCTCATAACAAATCTCACTAAACACATCATAAAACTCGTCCAGTGTCATCGCAAACTTTCCTGTGTCATAGGGATCCGTATTATCCACTCCTCGCAATCGTTTCCCATTTGCATTTGGTCGAGGGTTCCTTCCCCACGGGTTTCTGATTGTAAGCATCTTTCCATCCCAGTCCATCACCGTATATGCATGACCTTTCGGGAGGTTGTATTCATTCTCTGACCATATCGCTGCAGTCACCATCCTTTTCTTACCATCAACCTTCCCAAACGCCTTGTCCAGCTTCTTTATTGTGTCCTCTTTTTTTGTGCCTAAAAGTGGCACCCTTACAAGGAAATCCGTATCGGTCCCGCTTTTCGTAAATGCCTCAAGCCCAGTCTTTAGTTGTCCACCCTCGCCGATCCTTTTTTGGACATCAGGTTTTGGTTCGTTTGCTCTTGCCTTTGCATAAGCCTTTTCCATAACCACAACCCATATCCCATCGTCTGCGCCCGAGTATCTAGCAATCTCGGCATCCGTAGGTGCACTTACAGTCACAGTGCCCAACTTGCCTGGAAACCTGACAGTATAAGTCCCATCTTTGTTGTCCACTATCATCTCCTTTGCCTTTTCTGGACCGACTTTGTTTATGTAAGCAACCAAAGCAGAAAGAAAGTAGCAATCGCCGATTGGACCCTGCCTTAGCGCCTCTGGCTTAGGGCTTTTGTCCCCAGCAAACAATACCTTGTTTGTCGTCTTTATCTTTGTTTCGCTGCGAAGGAAGAAATCCTCAGGCTCGGGCATCTTTTTGGGGTCGTATTTTATGATATCTGCCTTTGTTACACCCCTTTCCCAAAGTAGCTGGTCGTTCGACACACGCTTTACCTTCTGGAACCACTTGTGTAGCGCTGAAACCGCTGAAGCCTTTGCCCCCTGAAACTTTGGATTATAAAGCGCCTCGTTGACCTCACCTTCACTTATCACCCCGTCGTGGTCACTATCAATGTCATCAAAGATGAGTTCCACAACCGCCGACCATTGTGATGGCACCTGCGTTTTTCCGTTTTTTTGAGTGCCTGTGGCATCACTCTCCACATCGCCCAGTTTCTGGCTCGCTCTAGCGTCGGTAAATCTAGCCCTTCCCACCCTCGCATCCCCCGAGGACTTTCCCAGATTCCCTCCTTTTCTCGTTTCCCCACCCTCGATTTTCTGTTCATCTCTTTTCTCGAACATAACGCACTCCGTAGTACGCCATCGCCTCTAGAAGATGCATTTATGCCAAATCGAGAAAATTGTCAATGGGTGATTTGTCGCTGGGCTGAGAGGTCGCTATCTTGACCCTTTAGACCGGTTCATCCCCCCTGCACACTTCTCGTTTCCACCTTCCTTTAGGCTACGGTTCGTCCAAAAGCCTTTTTTCTCCTTGAAGTTTCTGAATCTGGGTGATGTCTTGCACGACTTCAAGGCAACCAATGTAGTTTCCAAACTTATCCCTAACAGGGAAGTACCTGATGTGCACCTTTTTCCCCCTGAAATCAATCCAGAACTCGGCGACATCTCTTTTGCCCGCTTTGAAGTCCTCCAATATCTGATTGACCTTATGCAAAGACTTTTGAGGGTGACAGTTTTGTACTTTAGTCCCTATAACACCTCTGGACCTAGCAAATATCTTATCCTTGTCCTCGTGA
>Ga0272449_1000455_pt1 | contig 48608 bp, 52 predicted proteins | sample YNPCB0241_FD_198679 | JGI IMG/M metagenome (GOLD analysis project Ga0272449, IMG submission 198679) | Hot spring sediment microbial communities from Yellowstone National Park, WY, United States - YNP-CB-024-1 | ecosystem: Environmental > Aquatic > Thermal springs > Hot (42-90C) > Sediment...
CCCTCCAAGAACATCTTCGAAAACTCATCTACAGTATAGCCTACAGGTTCTAGCGGTAGCTTTATTTCATCATTTAAATCTAAGAGTAGTTTAATCCTATCTAAGAAGGGCTCCTTAAAATCTGCTACAACTACCATATCTACATCAGAACCTTCATTAAAATCCCCTCTAGCAAATGAACCATAAAGTATTATGGCATGTGGTTTCAGCTTCTTGATAGCAACCTGCTTATACTCTTCTATCTTAGAAAAAATTTCTTCACTTCGTTCAAGATCAACCCTGCATAACTTAGACATTTTTCAGCTACCTCTCTATCATAGTATCTATAGGGTGCTCCAGAAGGATAAAAATTTGGATATCGTGAACCAATGTAATGCTTATCTAATTCTTTTCCATAGTCTATGAATCTTTCAAAAACTTTTTCAAACTTTGTAGATTCAATTAGTAGATCGAGCACCGAACTTGTAATAATTGCTCTATAACCTTTCGAGTATAGAGATCCTTCCAGAGATTTTTCAGCGGATTGCTGGGCAAAGAAGGCAGAAGCATAGTAGTTCCCATCCTTTAGGCAATCTCTAGAAGTTTTAAGGTCTGCTTCAGCTTGATCGACCCATCTCAATCCTTCTTCCAGATTCCCCATGAGAGAATACCTCTAAACACTTATCTTACTATCCCAGCTATATATCTTTCAGATAGTATATAACCTGCAGATTTTCATTAAAATCTTTAAAGAAAGGATTTTATAATATTTGCTGATAGCTAATTTTAGATGGTTAAGACACTGATAGTGAACTGTTATCTAGAATCTACAAGGATAAGTGAATTATATGATGCTATCAGTAAGTTTAGTCGATGTGAGATAGTAGAGTATAGCAATGTCGACTTCTTGGAAAAAGTTTCAAAAGATGTAGATGCTATTGTTTTAAGCGGGTCCGAAGCAAGGATAGTGAATCCTCAACATAGAGAAAGATTCAGTGGAGTAGTTGGATTGATAATGGATCTAGAAGTACCATTGTTCAGTATATGTTTTGGGCATCAATTATTATGCTGGGCATTCGGCGCTGAGCCTGCAGCGTTAAAAGAGCCTGTAAGAAATGTATTTGAGGATGTAAGAGTTATTGAGGTAGATGAGATATTTTATGGATTCAGAGAAGGAGACATAATCCCATTAGCTGAATTTCATAATGACTACGTATTGAAGAATAGTCTTGGGAGAGCTGGATTCATAATACTTGCAGATTCACCATCATGTGAAGTAGAAGCTGTTAAACATACACATAAACCATTCTATGGAGTTCAATTCCATCCAGAGAGAATCAAGATAGGAGAAAGAGTAGAACCTTCAGGGCACAAAATAATACAAAACTTCTTCAAAAAAGTAGTCAGGTCTTAGTCTTCATTTAATAATCAGACCAACAATCTAAATTATCAAACCTTGAAAGCAGGATTAACATTAATTTTTACTCCATCTTTATTTTATAACTTAATAAAGCACATCATTTGAAGCATTTGCATCTTCTTCCTAGAATATCCATGTTAATTTAAGATTTCATCCTAGATCTGCATTTATCACATACTCTCTTTCCCTCGATATAGTAGAGTTTCTCTGTCTTCCTACCGCATAATTGACATCTCGGCATAGGTACCCTTTAGTTAATATCCTCAAAGTTAGAAATAAATTTTTCAATAAAAAAGGTGGAAAATCTAGTGCTACGAGAGTTGCGAGAAAGTATGGAACTATATTCAGCAAAATTAATAAATGCAGATGATATTATGAAGTGATGGTTTAACCTGTTTTGTTTCTGTATTACTTATAGATGATATTATTACTGGGGGCGTCTTCTCCGTAAACTCTTCTCAATCTCCGTGATTTTTCTTAGTTAATTCTCAAGCTGCTACTAAATATTTTATTATCTTGTTCTATCCCCTTCTTTGAGGAGGTCTTCAAGCATCTTCTTATATGATGTATCTTCTCTTTCTACAATGCTATATGTTTCTTCTTTAACTGCTTTCTTAACAGCTAGTATATGGTAGCATGATGGTTTCTCCCCACTCATTACTCTAAAGAAGAAGTCGTTACATGTACAGTATTCTGCATCTGGTAAAACTAGGTAGCGTCCATGTTTACCGACTACTATCCACATCTTCCTCCCACTTGGTTTAAAGATGTATAGTTTAACCCGGCTCTCTCTAATAGCTTCTAAAGCTTTTGAGTCTAGTTCATCATGGGTCATAATGTATCCTCTGTTATCTTCTCAATCTGTTCTAGTCTTCCAAGGTTTTGCCCACTCAATAGGATTATTTCAGCTAGTGAGATTGAGAAGCTATTTGTTCTTATTAGGGGCCACAGCTTATCTTCTGGTTTTATATTATTGACCGATATTCCTGTAAGTATTGGGTTGAAGGCAGGCATAATTATTAAATTGATTCTTCCACGACCTTTCAATCTTATACCATATTTCTCTCTAAATGTTTTAACCAAGTTTCTCTTATCTCCTTCTATCAGCATCCATACAGGTTTCTTAATTATGCTTCCTACATCTGTTCTGAGGTTTATCATTGGGTGGAGATGACCCATAAAAACTATGTCGCTTTTAACTATATCTATGCTAGGCCATCTATGTCCATGATACATAAAGATTCTCCTCTCACCTTCAATGAGTAGACCACTGCTCGGAGCATATCTAACAGTGTTCCCTAGGATCTTTTTTATGCCTCCATCATGATTCCCTGGAACCAGTATTACTTCAACCCCAGTTTCTCTTATCTTCTCTATTGCTCTAGGCATCTCTTCCCATTCAATTGATGAGGAAACCGGGATCTTATGTTTTAGATCACCTAGTATAATGATTTCCTGAGGGTTTTGTTCTTCGATCAGCTTTATCAATAGCTCTGTAATCTTCCATGTCTGAGATGGTACTCTTATCCCCTTATCTGCGAGTTCTGCCTCGAATCCGAAGTGTACGTCTGAGATTACTATAGCTGGTCTAGGTTTCTCGATTAATATAGCTGGCCAGTTTTCTAAGAGCTTCAACGTTTCTGTAGCTCCGCTAACCTCTCAGGTAGGAATTCTTTAACAATAAAATCTAATCCATATCTACTGAATGCTTCTAGTTCTGCTTTTCTCTTTATCTTCCAGAATTCTTTTATCTCCCTCCTCCATGGGTCGTTCTGGTATCTAGGGTCCTGCTCTAATTCTTGGAGTCTCTTAATATCTTGATCGTTTAGCTTCATTGATGGGAGCCTATACCTTGTGATATCTGATGCCCATACACCTGCCCATACTGCATCTGCAACATTTATTCCTTTTATATGAGCGCTTAGAGCAGAACCATGTATAAGAACTGAAGCTATGTGGACTCCATATGGGTCTGCATCTGTAAAAACGTAGACTGGGAGACCTAATTCTTCATGTATACGTCTAATCAATTTTCTAGCATTACGTGGTGACTGCCCAGCAGTATGTAGAAGTAATGCTTTATACTTTTTATCTGCTCCCTCCTCAACGAACCTACTGAAGACTGCGCCTTTCTCTATTACAAATAATACTTCTGCACCGCATTTTACAAATTCAGCTGTTGTAAGAGCTGGACCTATAGCAAAACCATCTGGGTGTGATGAAAGGTCTACCCGCTTGCCTCTGAATCCTGGAACAGTATACTCTATTACTAGGTCTCCGTATATTGATGCACGTTCCTCTGGGAAGATGTGGAAGTCTTCTCTAGGAGAGTCTATGATGCTTTCCAGCTCCATTATCATTTCATCACTCTCATCCTGATCTTCGAAATCTATTCCCTCACCTATAGCTACATAGTATGTATCTCTTAGAGTGGAGGTTTTAGATGCTTCAATTAGCCTCTTACTGAATGAAGCTATCCAGAGTAGTTGAGCAAACGGTCTGAGATGACGAATATTCTTAGTTGTTCTCTCCTTCATCTTACCAGCTAGAACATACTGTCTCAACTTTTCATCATAGATAATATTCTTAGTTGTCCTAGAAGGGATATTCAGCTCAGGGAACTCTCCTTTAGAGAGGTCTCTATAGACTTTTTCACCAAGCTTCTTTAATTTCTCTAGTACTTCCTGTTTTATTACGTCTGCTCTGTACGTCTTCTCCCTATCCTGCTTCTTAGACATCTATAACTTCCCTCTACATTTAATTATCTGATAGTAGTTATTAGCCGTTTTGGATAAGATAGATAAATAGATAGGTAACCATACTGTTATCAGGAGGATGATAGGAGGTTTTCAGCGGTTTTTCTTAGAGTTTCTACGAATGGTCCAGGATATACTCCTATGGTTACTGCTAGTATTGATAGGATTATGAGCGGAGTAAGCATTATCGGTGATGCTTCTACTGCTTTCTGTGAGACATCTGTAGGAGGGCGGACGAAGAGGATCTGGACTACTCTAAGGTAGTATGCTGCTCCAAGAAGAACATTGAATATCATTATTGCTGCGTATATGTATAGTTTAGCATCTATTGCAGCTGTTATTATCTGGAACTCGCTTACGAAGCTGTTTAGCCCTGGTACTCCTGCAAGCGAGAAAGCTCCTATTGAGAAGCACGTAACAGTTATAGGCATCTTTCTACCTATCCCACTTAATGTATCCAGGTCTCTCGTCTTAACTGTATGTATTAATGCACCTGCTGAGAGGAAGAGGAGGGCTTTCATAGAAGCATGATTTAGAATGTGGAGTAGGCCCCCAGTTAACCCTGGTATCGTTCCTATTGCTAATGCAAACACTATGTACCCTATGTGCGCTATACTGCTGAAAGCTAGTAGCCTCTTAATATCGTTTTGAAGCATAGCAAGAGTATTTCCTACAATCATGGTAGCTACTGCAAATAGGGTTAAGCCTATCTGCCAATTATATAATGTTAATGGAAATATTAATGTTAATGTTCTATACATTGCATATACACCTGTCTTGATTACAACTCCTGAAAGCATTGCACTTATAGGGCTTGGTGCAGCAGGGTGAGCATCAGGTAGCCAGCTATGGAATGGAGCCATGGCCGCATTTACCCCAAAACCAGTTACTAATAATGCTATTGAAAGATATGTCCAAGAATTATTCCGGAAGTCGGGCATCCTCAATATTTCTGCTAGGCTTGTAAAAGATAGTGTTCCAGCCATACCGTAGAGGAGTGATAAACCGAAGAGTATCGAGGCTGTTCCAGCTGTACTCATTATCAAATACTTGAATGATGCTTCTACTGCTTCCCATCTATTATAGAAGAATGCTACTAAAACATATGCAGTCAAGCTCATCATTTCCCAGAATATGAATAATGTAACAAAATCTCCTGAAAATACTACACCAACCATCCCTGTAACCATAGCTATCAAGAGGGGATAGTATTCCCTCTTCCTCTCCTCAATATACTTTACTGAGAATATAGAAGCCATGAGACCTATGAATACGAATATTGATGCAATATATATTGAGAAATTGTCAACGAATATTTGAGAAGATACTAGCTGGTATTGAGATGCATAGATCTTAACTGGTCCACTAGAAGAGACTGAGAAGAATTGACGTATAGATAAGAAGAATGTTACTAGAAAACCCATTATAACATATGCTTCAACTATTCTCTCTCTATTCTTATGCATGAAAACTGCAAGTAATGCAGAAGTAAGCGTGAAGAATATTAAGGAATTAAGTGTTTCAGAGAAATCTACTGAGAGAATATTAAGTAAATTCATTATCATCGTTTTATGGAGTGAAACACCGTAAATATTAACATTGTCATCTAGAAATTACGAAACCATAGTAGAGCATCATGAATAATCTCCATTTTCTCAATCTCCTCATCAACCCAACTCCCAAAACTACAATATTAGACTGATGTATAACTACAATTCTTATATAATAGTTTAGAATTCATCTTTCAGGAACATGGTTAAGGAAGTAAGAGTTTCAAATGAAATACTATACGTTTGTGAGAGATGCGGTCTCAGATATAGAGAGAAGATATGGGCTGAGAGATGCGAAGATTTCTGTACAAGATATAATGCATGTTCAATCGAGATAACCAAGCATGCTGTGAAAGACCTAGACATTCTGAAAACCTGACCCTCCATCACCTATTATTCTTTCTATGCCAACGTCATAACATCATATATCATTTACTATTGAGGTTTTCACAATATTTAAATTTCCATAGTTCATACGATCCTGTCAGCTTTTACTTAGACTTTTTCTCTCTTATGTCTATGGCCTAGTTTCTGTTATGTTTTCTTATGTATGTCTTGAATTAGTCCTTGGTAGGATATCTAAGCTATTCAGGTTTAATAATTATCCTTTGGGTGAGAAGGCTTACTCAGTTATGTTTCATATTGCTGGTTTAAGCTTTAGAGACTTCTCAGAGAGATACCTTGTAACTATGGCTTCCCGTGGGAGTGTTAGGAGATGGTTCCACAGATTCTCAAGAATATTTTCTGCAGAGATTCAGTTTAAGGATACTGTTAAAAGGTTATCCGTATACCTAAAAAGAAGATTAGGACATTCTACGACACTATGGAAGATTGTGCATCAGCATGAAATGACAAGAAATCTATTCACAATAATAAAGAAACTCAAGGAGGAGTATTAGCTGGTTGGCAGGATCACATACAGATTATGAAGCTTCATGAATTCATGTCTACTAAAAGCTTTCTTCAAAGTAGGATAATCTGCTTCATTGGTAAAGAGCTATTCTTTATATCCTACAGCGACCATGACTTGGGTAATCTCTGTATTCGTATCAAGTTCTAATAAACTATTTAGGTCGTCATCGTAATATGCACCTATAGCGCATGCTCCGAGATTCATAGCTGTAGCCGCTAAGTATATGTTCTCCATAGATGCTCCCGTATCAAGTAGTGCATATCTATATGCTCTATCGCCATACTTCCATAATGTTCTCGCATAAACGATTGAGAGTATTAATATAATGGAGGCATTATAAAGGAAATCCTGGTCAAGCGCGATATCAACAATATTTTTACGGAAATCCCCCTCTTTTAGTATTTCTAGCGAATGATCTAATACATTGTAATGATACAGACCCATGTTAATCGTATCTACATAGTTTGCTATAATGTAAGTCTCAACTGGCTGCAATGCTCCAGCCGAGGGATAGGCTCGAAGAGGCCAATGATTATCCCATCCAGTAATACCTACAGATAAGTGTAGTAATGTTGAAAGTACATTGATAGGCATCACCCTTGGTTTAAAATCTCTAAACGACCTCCTCTTAATTATGCTATCACCAATCGGATTCGATACTAATGAGAGGTCTGGATCTGGCAGCTTGATATTTCGAGCATTCCTGTAATTCTTAATAAGAGGGGGGAGAGGACCTCTCTCACTCCTTCTTGGAGACATAAAAATACGAAATCTACTATGCTTTGAATATTGATGATATGCAAGTCCAGGATCCTCCTCCCACACCCTTTTACCTTGTCTTATTAATTCAATGAGCATGAATAAGTCTCTTGCTTCTTCTTCATCCAATCTCTCTATATACTCATTTAATCTTTCCTTATACATTATCATCCATTATTGTATCTAGTCTTCAACCACATTTTAATTTTTTGTTCACGATAAATCAATGCTAAATTTGTGTTGGGATGGAGAGTAATATTCTATTGTTTGGTAATAGATAGTGTCTGGATGGGAAGTTATGTTTGAGGGTTAAGGGCTTCTGTCTTCCATGCATGGATACTGTGCCATGATAACTGGCTATTTTAGGAGTAATAGAAAAGTAGGATGGTTAAGGTTTTAGCCGCCTTAGAATATATGTTGCCTCATATGGTAGGAGCTGCCTAAACACTCTCATCCTTCTCAAGAAAGCTTTGAAGAAGTATACTAACAAGCCATTGGTCAGACGAGATTATGAAGGAAATCGGTTTAAGAAAGCCTAGTTAGGGTAAGGTGAAGTAAGCGTTCTAGCAGTAGCAACCCTATTAACACAGCAAGAACCTTTATCATCAGTAATCACCATAATAGATGGTAAAAGAGGAATAAAGCAGCGGAAGAATTGGGATTGAAAAAACCGGCACCCCTGGATAACAATCCAACTCAAGATACATAGAATCATTAGTAAAAGGAAGGCAATACAAATTATCGAAAAACTCCCACACCAAGGCTTCCATCTAAATAGAGAAACACTTAAACAAGCTTAAGGCGTATCAGGAGCGATTGCTAGACCTTTGACACTGAATTATGCATCTTACAATACCACTACTGAAGAGCTTAGGAGAGATGTAAAGGATATATGGTCCCTACACGCACACAAGTATATCAGTATCGTAAGAGATGAGCTTTAGGAATAGGTTTAGATTCTTATCCCTTTATGTGGTTCTTTGAGTCTAGAGAGCACGAAGCAGAGCCGTCTCCACCTATATGTGGGTGGATAGGCTACTAAACTAAGTTTAATTGCCTAGTTTAAGATATGGCCAATTCCTCTCTACTTTAATCTTCTCTATTTAAGTTGCAACCCATTTTTAGATAAGGCTCGCCATTTTCAGTAATCTCTCCAGCTTATAAACAATGTTTTAAGCTTGCATATAGAGTATGGGTAGGACTACTTTAACGTATAGGCAGAGGCTTGAGCTGGAGCTTAAACGTTGGGGAGAATTTAGGAGAGCTCTACTAAGAGATGAGAGAGAAGTATTTGATAGTTTAGTTGGTTACGTTTATAGGTATTCTCATGCAGCATCAATGTATCCTGAGAGAGATGTATTTGACCTATTTATTATGTCGGGGCTTCTATCTCATGAAGAGAGATTGAAGGCTTTAGAGAAAGAATTAAAACGGGAGATGAAGATTGATGCGAGGCTGGCTCCTTGATGTTCATCCTATAAGTAGAGATGAAGTTGCTGTCTGGATGAAGAGAAGAGATGGAAGAATAGAAGTAGAAAAGATTAAGTGGATGCCTAGAATCTATGTTGCAGGACCATTCGATAAACTAGTCCAGCTTAGTAAGATTCTTTCAAGTAAGTATGAATTAGAATTTGTTGAGAAAAACATCCATCCAAGAGGTTCTCTAGAGACAGTATTAGAGGTTAAGGTACCATTTGGAGAGAGGAAGAAGCTAGCTAGAGAAGTCTTGGATATTGGTAGCTATAGATTCTACAATGTATTCAACGTAGACTTACCATCAATGCAGGAATTCCTATACTACTACAATCTATACCCTACTGCATACATAGAGTATTCAAGAAATACTTTCAAAATCTTAGATAATGTTAAAGACTTCCACTATGATACTTCATGGATTAAGATAGCATATCTTGATGTTAAGATATCTCCCAGCAATCTTCTACCATCCTTCCATGATAAGCTTACTGAAGTATCATTAAAGATCCAAGGCGAAGAGATAGTATTAGATTCTTCAGAAGAATTTATTCTTGGAGAATTATCTAGAATACTGGATTCCCTAGACATCGATGTAATCATAACTGAGTGTGGAGACTCATTCCTCATACCCTACCTCTACTATAGATCTAGAGTGAATAATGTTAAGCTAAAACTTGGAAGATTGGATTGTAGCCCTAGATTAGAGACAGTATCCAAATCTTACTTTAGTTATGGTAGAGTATACCATAAGTTTAAGGGGTTTAAGCTTAGGGGGAGAATACACATAGACTCTTCTAACTCAATGCTCTATCAAGAGACAGGTATGGACGGGGTACTGGAGATCTCTAGAGTATGTAGGATACCTATCCAGGATGCTTCAAGGTATACTATTGGTTCATGTATGTCATCTCTTCAATATTATGAAGCCTATAAGCTTGGAATACTTTTACCATGGATACCATGTAGAGAAAACTACATGAGTGGAAGACATCTCAATATAGCTGATAGAGGTGGATTAATACTTGATGCTAAACCTGAAATATACTGGAATATTGGAGAAATAGATTTCAAGAGTCTTTACCCCATGCTAATGTATAGGTACAATATCTCCGGAGAGACAATTAACTGTGAATGCTGTAGAGACAATGGAATAAAAATTCCTGAATTAGGCTACAATATATGTAGGAGATGGAGAGGAGTCGTTCCAAGAGCTATAGAGCTACCATTGGAGAAGCGGCTACAATATAAGAAACTACGTAGAGAAGCGGACGATCCATATCTGAGATATGTTTATGGTAGGAGAGCAGATGCATTAAAATGGATACTAGTAACTGCTTTCGGATACTTAGGTTTTAGGAAAGCAAAATTTGGGTCGAGAGAAGCTCATCTATCTGTATGTGCATTAGCTAGGGATATCCTCCTTAAAACTATAAAGATTGTTGAAGAATCAGGGTTTAAAGTAGTTCACGGCTTAATTGATTCACTCTGGATAGTTAAGGAAGATGCTGTCGATGATGATTACATAAAGCTAGTGGAGATGATAGAAGATAGACTTAAACTACCAGTAAGCTATGAAGGAAGATACAAATGGATAATCTTCTTAAAATCTAAGGTAAATCCATTTAAGCCTGTTAATAACAGATATTTTGGAGCACTATTTAATGATACATTGAAGTATAGGGGGATAGAAGCTAGGAGGAGGGATACCCCACTTATAGTTAAGAAGATGCAGCTACAGATGCTGGAAAAGCTATCTAAAGCAGATACATTAAGAGAACTTAAAGAGAAAGCTTTAGAATGCTTAGAACTCTACAGAGAATATGTTAAAATGATTATTCTAGGCAGAGCATCTATACAGGATTTAATCATTACGAAGAGCTTAAGTAGGCATACAGGAGAGTATGTGAATAGAGTATTACATGCTACTGCAGCTAGAAAACTTGAATCATTAGGATACATGATAGAGCCAGGTCAATCAGTAAGATATGTAGTAACTGGTGGTAGATGGATTAGCGCAACCCCTCCGCAGCTCTATAGGATGGGAGAGTATAATACTAGAGAATACTTGAAGATGCTTGAGAGAGCTGCAGAAACGATACTTGAACCTATAATTGGTAGAGAAAAGATATCAAGTATAACATTGAATATGTAGATTGATTGATAAGAAAGGCTCCAGCTTCGTAGATAGCTTTCAAATTATTTATGCAATGACGCAGTTAGCCCATCCACAGTCTAAGCATTTTAAGCATCCTTCTTGATAGAGTAAGTTTATACTTTCGCAGACTGGACATTTCTCAACTCTTCTAGTGGAAGGCTTTAACATGCTTTTCTTCTCTTCTTCAACAGCTACCTCAGCTCCACCAATCTCTGTAATTATTAATTTTACTCCTGGTTTACTAACTTCACTTGATTTCTCTTTTGATTCATTGTGTATCCTAGGAGGCTCTATACCTAACTGCTTCATTAATTCTAACGTCTTATTTGGTGTTAGAGCTATATACTTGCTTAACCTCTGGGATGGAGTTACGAGAACTTGAGCAGCTTTACTAGTATCTCTATATATTGTTATGCCTTTCAACCCTAGCTTATAAGCGAAGATGTATGCTTTCATAACATCTTCTACAGTAACCCATGCAGGCATATTTATCGTCTTACTAACAGAAGCATCAACCCATTTCTGAATCTCATACTGTGCTCTAATATGATCCCACCATGGAATATCATATGCTACTAGGAAGACTTTCCTAATATCTTCAGGTATTTCTTCTAGTCCTTGTACTGAGCCTCCATTCTCCGCAACTTTCTTCAATATACTCTCATTGAGTAAACCGCGTTCTTTAAGTTGCTTCTCAAACTCTATGTCTGTATAGAAGAATGTTCCAACGGTTACTCTCTTCTCGTATACTAGTGCAAATTGGGGTTCAAGCCCCGATGAGACATCCAACAGCATGGATATACTGCCTGTAGGTGCAACTGTTGTTACATGGCTATTCCTTATACCCTTCTTCTTTAATTCTCCAGCTAGTTCTCTCCATGGTAGTGTCCACCACTCAGGATGGTTGAATCCTTCTATCGGGAATACACCCTTCGGGTAATCTGATTGATCATATAATGGGAATACTCCTCTTTCTCCAGCCAGTTCTATGCTTGTCTTGTAAGCATGGAAGGCTATAAACTCCATTATCTTACTCATCATCTGGAAGCCTTCTTCACTATTATATGGTATTCCAAGTGCGAAAAGCATATCGGCCATACCCATGACTCCTAAACCTACCCTCCTACTTCTCTTCGTCTTATACTCAATCTGCTCAAGAGGATACTTATTAACATCTATCACGTTATCTAGGAACTTAATAGACCACTTAACCGCCTCCCTTAAGGAATCCCAATCAACATCATATTTCCCTCTAACTTTTCTTACGAAAGCATACAAGTTAATGCTTCCAAGATTACATGACTCATAAGTGTACAGAGGCTGCTCACCACAATTGTGAACAGAGACTCCGTTTGCAATAAAACTATTCGTTATAGGTTCAGTAATATCGTAGACTTCTTCTAACCCAACATACTCAATCTTCTTAACCCTAGTAATGTATTTCTCGACATCACTATTCCTCTTCTTCTTAATCCAGTAGATTAGCTTCCTCTGTTTTCCTTTATCTAAGAACCCTATCTTTTCAGCAAATAAGTTTACATTCTGTTTGTCTATTGAGAGTTCATGATATGCTTGGTGTTTGTATAGTTTACGTCTTCCCCTTCTATTGGAGAGAATCCTTAACTGGGCTTCACTTCTATTTTCATGGATTTTAGAGACTATACCGAAGTTTAGAAGTAGTAGCTGGATATCTCTCAGTAAATCTATCGAGATACTTGTTAATCTTATACTGCATCCTCTGTTACCAGTATCTACTTTACCATTAGCAGTGAATAAAGCTTGTAGGAATCCTTTCTGCATCTCTCTAGTCCCCTTAAATACTATTTCTGGTACTCTTAATCGATTAAGTATTCCCAATTCCGTTAACCATCGATATAGTTTTCTAGATGTTATGAAGAAAGCGTCCCCATCTTCTGCTCTCTTTACATTTACTTTTAACTGGAATATGTTATGTATATCTCTTGCAAGATCCAAGGCTATTTTCCCGTCCTTACAGTAGAACCATAAAGTTACTCTATTACCAGAAATACTGCTATCTCCTACGAACCATCCGAGTATTCTTCCAAGACCTTCGGAGCCTATCTTTCCGAAGCCACCCTCGCCGGATTGTATCATTAGCTCATCTCCGATTTTTAGCTCCCTGAGGGGGACCCATCCTCTCCTAGTTAAGATCATGTGGTCTTCAGTTGCTTTCAATACGTAACCATGTTCAGTAATTACTTGATAAACAGGCTTTATACCGGTCTTAACTACTTTAACAGCTTTTCTTAAAGATGTCCCTGGAGCACAGTATTCTCTTGAAAGAATTCCATGCGGAATCGTAATGATATTATATTGAAGAGCTCTATTATCCGATAATACCTCTACATCTTTCCCTGAATGATACAGTGAGTAAAGTTCTGATAGTTTTACAAGACCTATAGAAGTCGGTATCCTCATATCTCCAGTAATACAGGGGTTCGTTGATCTTATATCACCTAAGAACCTCTTGAAGATATTATGTTTATTGATGTTGTCTAGGAATAGTACTCCTGGGTCAGCTGTTCTCCACGCAGCTTCAGCTATTTCCCTAAATAGTCTTTCAGGGTCTACTGTTCTCCATACTGTACCATCTCTAGGATTTCTCAGTGGGAAGGGTTTCTTCTCTTCGTAATATTTCCAGAATTCTGGTGTTATTAAGACTGAGATATTGAAGTTTTCAAGAAAGTTTTCTTTCTCTTTACTGTGGATGAAAGTTTCTATGTCTGGATGCCAGATCTCAAGTATACCCATGTTTGCTCCTCTACGTTTCCCACCCTGCTTAACTACGTCAGTAACCGTATCTATAATTCTCATGAAAGAGACTGGACCAGAAGCTACACCAAATGTAGAGAAAACTAAGTCTCCTTCAGGTCTAAGTTTTGAATAATTTATTCCCACCCCACCACCTGACTTGAAGATTATTGCAGCATCCTTAGCTGCATTCATTATTGATTCAATATCATCATCTATATCTAAGACGAAGCATGCTGACAATTGTCCAAGCCTTGTGCCTGCATTAAATAATGTTGGGCTATTCGGCATAAACTTCTTATCAACCATTAACTTATAATATTGTAGACAGTTGCTATGATATTTCTCAAAGAATCCATCTATAAGCATTTTTAGGAAGACTGCCCACGGAACCCTCATATGCCCATTGGAGTTAAGTTCATCATAGAGATTCTTCATCCTTTCTAAATGCCATCTATTCCACTTGAAATCAAACTCCCCATTTGGGAGCCTACCTAAACCTAGCTTTCCACTCCATGCATCAATATCAAAGTCTTCCCATGGATGAGGTTGCTGGCTACCACTAATATCGTATACTTGGGGGTCATATAGAATATCTGGTATAACGATGAGTGCGGCAACACGCTTAAACATTTCTTTAGGTCCTTCTACGAGTTTTCCTTTCTCATCTCTTAGTAGGTATCTGCTTGCCATTAGTCTAAGAGCATTTACTGAGAAAACTTTGTCTACTTCATCTACATAGCTTTTCTCCAAGATTCTTTTCTTTTCTTCTCTAATTTTCTCTCTTTCTTTCCTGTATATTATGTATGCTTTTGCAACCTCATATAAATCGAATTTAACTAGAGTGAGCTCAACAATATCCTGTATTTCTTCAACATGAGGTATCCTCTCAGAACCAAATTTTTCAGCTATTATCTTTAGAATATAGTCGACGACTTGTTTTAATGTTACCTCGTCATACATATTTACATGGACCATTGCTTTCCTTACTGCTTCTCTTATCCTATTCTCATCGAAATCAACTACTCTCCCATCCCTCTTAATGACCTTTCGAACGGGATAAACGTTATACTCCATTTCTTAGACCTCTCTCCTAGCTTCTTCCACCATCTTACAGATGTTTACACCTGTTAATAAAAGATTTACACTCCACTAAAAGTGGAGCATAACATGAATATGAGAACTTTAACTAAGACAGCGATGGGAAAATACTACATAATGAATCTCTAATTTTTTAGTGTTAGGTAGCGGGGCGGCATAGACAGTCTTAAACCGCTCCTATAAAGCTTAGGCTTCTTCTTTTAAGAGATTTTATGGCCAAGAAAAATAAGAAACAGGTGCTGCAAAACCTCTCCTTATACAAAATACTCGATTTTTCTAGTATGGCCATGCAAAACCGTTAGATTTAATTCATGCATCCTATCCGATTTCAATGGTGAAAGATGGATTTAGAGAAAAGGCTTGAGCTGATAACTAAACCGCCCACCGAAGAAGTTATAACACTAGATGAACTAAAGATTCTCCTTGAAACAGAGGCTCACCCAGTTGCTTACGATGGATTTGAACCTAGCGGTTTAGCTCACCTACCATTCGGCGTACTTAGAGCAATTAAGCTTCAGGATATGCTTGAAGCTGGATGCAAATTCAAGCTCCTCTTGGCAGACTGGCATGCGATGATAAATAACAAAATGGGTGGAGACTTAGAGAAGATAAGGAAGGTTGGAGAATACTTCATAGAAGTTTGGAGAGCTGCGGGGATAGACCTATCTAGGGTTGAGATTGTTTGGGCTAATGATTTGGTAAATAGTAGAGATTATTGGAGATACGTTATTCTTGTTGCTAAGAATATGACCTTGAAGCGGGCTTTAAGAGCTCTACCTATCATGGGTAGGAAGGAGGGGGAGATGCAGGAAGCCGCCCAGATAATATATCCAGCGATGCAGGTATCAGACATATACTATATGGGTGTAGATATATGTCAGCTAGGCTTAGACCAGAGGCGTGCAAACATATTGGCTAGAGAGCTTGCATCAAAGATTGGCGTTAAGAAGCCTGTAGCTGTTCACCATCACATGCTTATGGGGCTTCAAGGTCCTATTGAAGCTGGAGGATACGAGGAAGATGCTGAGATGGATATGGAGATAGCTTCTAAGATGAGTAAGAGCATTCCGGAAACAAGTATATTCGTACATGATGATTTTGAGACTATTAAAACCAAGATTAATAATGCATACTGTCCTCCGAGAACTGTCCGGGGAAACCCAATCCTAGAATATGCAAGATACATAGTCTTTAGGAAGATGGAGTCTCTCTATATTGAGAGACCTTCAAGATATGGGGGAGACATAGAATATTGGAGTTATGAGGAACTGGAGAGAGACTATGTGGCAGGTAAGCTGCATCCTGCAGATTTAAAAAATGCTGTAGCAAGAGCGATAGATGAAATAATAAGACCGATAAGAGAACACTTTGAGAAAAACCCAAATGCTAAGAGGTTATATGAATTTGTAAAATCTCAAGAAATTACTAGATAGTATCACTAGAATTATGTTAAGCATAATCTAGGTCTGAGTCTAAGTGTACCCCACCGCCGACAACCTCCCATCATTGGGAGGCCTTACACCTCTCTCCAAGAGGCTTAAGGAAGCGGTGGGGCCACAAATAAGATTAGTTGATTTATTAATAACTTTTTCTACAGGTTTTATCATTTTTCTTCCAATTCTTGAATTATAGGTATTACTTCGTGGATGTATAGTTCGAGTGCAGCTGCTGGAAGCGTTATCTCCCAATTTTCCAAGACTTGTGGATGTATTTCCCCTATGATTCCTATCTCTTTAGAATTTACAATTATTTTAGCTGCTCTACCTTCTAGGAATGGTGGGTTATCATATGGTTCAAATCTCCATTCCTGGATAGATAGATTCTTTAATATTTCTTCACAGATGGATTTAATTTCCGAGTAAGATGCTTCTGCATGACATGAGATGCATCCTAGCCTCATCTTTCTTACTGCTTTCTCAGGGAGAGTCGGGTCTAGTTCGATTACATCTCCTACCTCGAATATCTTCTGTGGATATGTTGAGCTTTTATTAAGAGATAGGGTCTTCATTAAGCTTGGTAGAATCCATGTTCTCAGTATGGTGTAGTCGCTAGAAACAGGGTTTAAAAGTTTTACATGTGGGGTCTGCTCAACCATCATTTTCTCGAATTCATCTACTATGTTTGTTAAGGTGAAGTTCATAACTTCAGTGTATCCGAGCCCTATCATTACCTCTCTAATTATTTCTTCAATCTTAGTTACTAAATGATATTTACCATACTTTAATACTTGAGGCTGCTTAGGCACTAAAAGGTCGTATCCTATTCCCATAGCTACGTCTTCTACAAAATCGACTGGGTGCATTATGTCTACACGGTATGGTGGAGGAGTAACTATAACTGTTTTTTTACTGATTTTTACTCCATGCCTCATCTTCTTCAAAGCTTTACAGACCTCTAAACTAGATAGGTTTAACCCTAGTAGAGAGTTTACATATTCTACCTTAATCTTCCATCTCCTCATTTTATAGTTTGGGGTAACTAAGACTCTATCTGGATATATTACCCTGACTTGCTCTATTTTTCCACCCATATCATGTAGTGTTGTCGTAATAATGTTAAGTGTTTTATTCAGAGCGTCTAAGTCTAATCCAGTAATATCAATGAAGATATTCTTTGTTCTAGAGCTTAATTCAGTCAAGATAGAATTTATTATAGGTGGGAAGGAGAGTACTTCTCCTCTTGAATCTAAAATTAAAGGATACCTAGGTTTACCTTTTACTAGATGACCATATTTTAATCCTTTCTCATGCTTCGTAAGTATTTCATTCAGAGTCATTCTCCTCCAACTTCCAAGAGGTATAAAGGCATATTCATCTCCTTTGGCTGCGATATATCTGAAGGGAGGCTTCAAGGCATCTAGGTCATGTAATCCTATAGCTACCTTCTTTCTATCTCTACCGAGTATCCAGTGGAGGTCTTCCTGCATAGTTATTAATTCTTCAATCTTATGGGAATCAAGCTTCAACCCTCTAACAATAGCTCCAACAATATATGGTCTAACATCTCTAAGGTTTGGGTCAACTTTAATATACGTCTTAGCAGGAGATAAACTATATCTCGGTAGACCTAACTTAACTCCTAGAAGTCCTTGAGCAGCTCTAGCTATGCCTGTTGGGCTAGAGTAATCTGGCCTGTTAGGATTATACTCAACCCGGAAAGAATCCTGGGATATTTCTTCAACATCCATCCCTAGATTGTGGAGAAGATTAGATAGTTCAGAATCCGATAGGCTTCTACCTATAAGCTCCCAAAATCTTTCTTTCCTAATAGTAATTATAGGCAATCTACTTCAACCTCCAAGCTCTCTATACTCTTACTTGTACTTTTATACTTGCTTCCATGCTTTAGCGGTATTAAGGTTTATTTGCTGGAATACTCAATTGAGAAAGTATGGTTGTTAGGAGTGAGGAAAGTATTAAGCCTATACCGATAGAAGATGCTGAGCAAGCATTCATCCAGCCTCTTATAACTAGGTTTGATGGAGCTCTAAACATTGAGCTTAGAAGGATCTCGATTAAGCCAGGTGGTAGAATCCCAGCTCATCTACATCCAGAGATAGAGCATGTACAATACGTCTTAAAGGGGAGATACTTAGTGAAGATAGGGCAGGAGATACATGAAGTTAAACCAGGTGATGCTATACTTATTCCTCCAAATACTGTCCACTATTATGAGAATAATGGAGATGAAGAAGCAGTATTCCTCTGCACGATACCTAGAAAAGAGTACACTACTGTAACTCTATGAACGTTCAAAGAAAAGTATTATGGGAATATCTATTAGATGGTGTTCTCTATAGTGATTTAGTAAAATGGTTGATGAAGAAGACGTAGAACTAGAAAAGATTAAGGAGAAGAAGATGCGTGAGCTCTTGAAAAAAGTAACTAGGAGTAGGCAGCCCCAAAACATTATATCTAGACCTATAATAGCCACAGACCATAATTTTGAAGAGCTTATAAAACGTTACCCCTTAGTTTTTGTAGATTTCTGGGCAGAATGGTGTCTACCATGTAGAGTGATTTCTCCAGTAATAGAAGAGTTAGCTGAACAATATGCTGGGAAAATAGTATTCTTGAAAGTAAACGTTGATGATAACCCTATTACTGCCTCCCGCTATGGGATAGAGAGTATTCCTACGATGATTATATTTAAGAATGGAAGACCAGTAGATGTTATAGTGGGTGCATATCCAAAGAAGGTTATAGAAGAAAGGATAAGAAAGAATCTACCAGATATTTAGAAAATATTTTTTACATAGAATCCCACTTCATCTAATAGAATAGAGATTGGTCTTTGAAGGCTTAGATGAGCTTGAAGAATACCTTGGAAAGCTTAGAAGAGACTTCAACCTGCATATGTACAAGAAAGTGAAGAGTAATTTAGATTCAAGTATAGCGGAGAACATCGTCTCAGGTGGGAAAAGACTCAGACCTCTTCTCTTACTACTTGTTTTCAAAGCATTTAACGGGAAGGATTTTGAGAAAGCTTTAGACGTAGCATCCGCACTAGAGTTAGCACATAATGCTAGTTTAACCCATGATGACATAATAGATGTAGATTTTGAGAGGAGAGGTAAACCAACATTATGGAGGCAAATCGGCATCGGTAGAGCATTAATAGAGGGACATAGATTGATAAATCTAGCATTCCAGATCGCATTGAGTGAGGGTTTAGAGATTGCTAAAATATTCTTAGAAGCATGGGATAGAGCTTCTAATGGCGTTCTGAAAGAGTTAATGCATCGAGAGTTACCAGGTAAAACACTCTATTTAAGGATCATTAAAGAAAAAACTGCTTCATTATTTGAGGCTGCAGCAGAATGTGGTGCATTAATAGCGGGTGCATCACCCGAATTAATTAAGCAAGCTAAGAAGTTTGGAGAGAAAGTTGGTATTGCATACCAGTTAGCAGACGATTACGTCGACATCATTAAAGGGAGATTTTCTATTAGGGCCCATCTAGTATTCTATAATAGATTTGAAGAAAAAATCAGACAGATCATGCTAGCGGTTAGGCTTAAGACAGCTCCGCCTCTAAGAAGCTTGCTTGCCCCCACGATAGATTGGAAGAAGTTCTTAGTAGAAGAGATTGCAAAGAATATCGGTGAAGCCAAGAGAATAGTTAAAGATCTAGACCTAGTTGAGCCCGAGAAAACATATTTGAAGAGATTTCCGGAATACTGCGTCTACTCGATGTTAAGAGAAGCCGGCTAAGTCTGAGAACATTTTTCAAGAAGATAAATAGACATGATGCTAGGATAGGCGATATTGATTGGACCCAGCAATACTAATTGTGATACTATCAGCTGTAGGGTATTCATGGCTAAGAATGCTGGCAGCCTTAGTTATATCTATTCTATTCTCTATCGTTATAGGCATTACAGCAGCAGTAAGTAAATCTCTTGAAAAAATCATTATACCAATCCTAGATATTCTTCAATCAATACCTATACTCGGCTTCTTCCCTATCGCTCTTTATGCTTTCATAACTCTACACCCAACAATAGGTCCAGAGATGGCCGCTATATTCCTGATATTTACTAGCCAGGTATGGAATATCTCATTCGGAGTCTATGAAGCTGTCAGAGTAATCCCCGCCGAGACATTGGAAGTAGCTAATTTCCTCAGGTTAAGCATATTTAGCAGGATTAGACATCTCTATATTCCTGCTTCTTTCCCTAAGATTGCTGCAAATCTACCTTCTTCATGGGCGAATGGATTATACTTCCTAGTTGCATGTGAGATTATAACTATAGGTGAAGCAGAGTATAGATTGTTCGGTGTGGGTTCTCTAACAGCTGAGTTTATGGCTTCTGGAATGGTCTTAGAGTCCATAGTCGCTTTATGCTTTGTTCTACTCTTCGTTGTATTAATGAATCTACTAGTATTTATCCCGATGATTAGGGTTAGTGTGAAGTATAGATTTGAAACATATGCTACAGAGATCCCCCATGCATGGTTTGAAAGACTTGTTAAACCACTCACTCTACCGATTAAGATAATAACCCATAAACCTAGATTCTCTGAGAGTTGGAGGCTTGGAGTAGAACTACATAAATTTACTAATTTAATAATTAGGCATAGAAGGATAATTGAGGTTTTGACGGTTTTCGCAATGGTAGCTATCCTAGCAAGCATGATAAACATTAAGGACTTGATTAATTTTTCACAGATAATCTCTAATGGATTCTCAAGACTAGGGATCGTTGAGCCTCTAACAATGTTGGGATACTCTCTTAGTAGAGTTTTCATTGCTACATTGATAACTTTAGGGTGGACTATACCAGTCTCTATAATCCTGTATGAAAAGAAGACTCTAGAAAAGATACTTCTTCCAATCTTTCAAGCAGTAGCTTCATTTCCTGCAACCCTCCTGATACCTTTCATAATGGATTTCACTATAAAATCAGGGTTAATGAGAGAATTCGGAGCACTCATAATAGTATTACTTGGAACTATGTGGTATATGCTTTTCTCTCTAAGAGGAGCATTATCAGTAGTACCTAGAGAGGAGGAAGAACTATTCAAGCTTCTCCGAATATCTGGCTTAAAGAAACTATGGTATCTATACCTACCCAGGATGACGCCCTCCATGATTACAGGATGCATCGTCACGATTGGAGGTGGATGGAACACCCTAGTAATAGCTGAGAGAACATCTCTAGACCATATTTTATGGGAGGTTGAAAACCCTGGGATCGGTAAAATGATGAGTATAGCTACCACGCTAGGAGACATTGAACTACTCATAGCAACAACAATATGGATGGCGTTATTCATAGTCATTCTCAACAGACTTCTATGGAGAAGAATATATGAGATAGCCATAAGAAGAATCGTCTAGAAAGCATGATGTTGGAAAAAATCGATGAAACACTGCTAACGTTAAGGAATATATCCTTTAGTTATAAGATGAGGAAGGGAGATAAACTCCCAGTATTTGATAATCTATCTCTAAGCATAATGTTTGCTGAATTTGTAGGTATAGCTGGACCAAGCGGTTGCGGTAAGAGTACATTACTCAGGATTATGGCTGGATTACTAAAACCCGATTCAGGAGAAGTATATTTTAGGGGTAAACCACTACATAGTCCTGATCCGAGGATTTCTATGGTCTTCCAGAATCCGACTCTTCTTCCATGGTATACTGTCATCAAGAATGTTATGCTTGGGCTTATCAATGAAAAAGAATTAACTGATAAGGAGAAGGAAGAGAGAGCTAGAACATTCCTAGATATGATGGGTTTAATAGGGTTTGAGAATGCATATCCCGCAGAGCTTAGTGGAGGGATGAAGCAGAGGGTAGCGATAGCTAGAGCTCTAGTATCCCATCCAGACTTGTTGTTGATGGATGAACCCTTCAGTAACCTAGACCAGTTAACAGCTATAACCCTTAGAAGAGAACTGGAGAACCTATGGCTAAATCAGATTCTACCAATATCTTCAATAGTATTAGTAAGCCATGATATAGAAGAACTCGTTGAAATATGTGATAAGGTTATAGTATTAACGGCTAGACCATCGAGAATCGCAGGAGTAGTGAAGATAGACTTGAAGAGACCTAGATCGAGGAGGAGCCAAGAATTCTATGAGTATGTGGATAAGATCTATACATTGTTAAGTTAGCGTTTCTTCTTGTAGAATTTCCTCTCTTCACCTTTATAATGGATAGCTTCTGTATATAGCAACCACTCAAGGATGAATGAGTAAAACTTCTCAATATCTGGATGTTCTTCTTCAAAGAATTTCTTATTATCGAGTTCATTTATCAATTCTTCTTTCGTGAATTCCCCACTCTTATGAGCTAGTTTTAATGCTGTAGCAAAAGGCTCAATATTCTTTATTGCTTCTCTAAGCATCAACTTCTTCTTTGAGGGAGATGCTTGAACAAACTTCTTCCCAGCTTCTGTTAACTCAGCATCACCATCTACAACTCTTATGAACCCCATAGCTTCACTTACATCAACTACTGGTAGCAGGTCGTCTACATCCGTCTGCAACATAATAGATATTCTAGCTAGATCTACTTTTCCACCCAAGCTATTTACTAAATCAAGCAAACCAATCAATCTACTAGGTGTAACTGAGGAGTCAATCTTGAGACTACTACTCATCTATTTGCCATACTTAACTGAGAAAGCTTAAAAGATAAACTTTTCTCATGAAGTTTATTTACTATTCTCTTCTTAGAAGGAATTGAATCTCATCAAGGATTAGATTTAATGGGTTTAACGATCTAAAAACTAATGAGTAGTGTGATGCCATCTTGTAGTAATTCGAATCCAGGACATGGTTGATTGTTTTTCTTAAAGTTTCTTCACTTATATTCTCTTCATCAAGTTTTACCCCTGCATTATTTTCTTCTACAGATATAGCATTCCAGTTCTGTTCTGCGTGGCCAGGTATAGGTATCATGATTACAGGCTTACCTAATGCTAGGATTTTTGCAAGAGTTGTCTGTCCAGCTCTCGTGATAACTAAATCAGCAATCTTTACGAGCTCTAGTGGATCATCAACCCATTCATAAATCTTCAAATCACCATGTTTATTCTGGAAGTCTATACGTAAACCCCCTAATGTAATAACAATCTCGAATTCTCGGTTAAGCTTCCTTAGAAGAGGAATCATCTTATCCACTAATACTTTCCTTTCATATGCTGGACCAGTCGCCTTGAATAAGATTACTGGTTTTCCCTGCAGACCTACCCCATACTTGTTTCTTAGATATTCATCTTCAGGAAGTTCTCTAATGGAATTCTCTATAATGGGTCCAATATACTTAACTTTCTTTTTCAATTCTGTATCTTCTGGGAAAATAAGGTTTCTTTTTGATATTGTTAAAGGTGGAGGATAATCTGCTACTAGTATTCTATCACTTCTAAGCCATATCCATCCAATGAGGTGTGAAGCTGCTTCAAGGCTTTCAATTACCCATCTATACTTAGGGTAGAGTATTCTTATATTGAATTGATTTAGGATAGTTAAGACTGGTTTACCAAGCATCTTGGCTGCGATTACTGTTGATGCTCTAGTATCTGAGATGACTACATCAACATCCCTGTCTATTAAGGAGAACTCATATGAAGCTTGCTCTAATATTCTTACTGGTAGAAGGATGTTCTTGAAGATAGTCATCTTTATACTTACTTTTCCTTCATGGAGTACACCATAAGATATCCCCGGTACTCTATAAGCGTTCAGACCGCTCCTCCTCAGGTATTCTAAACCTTCACCATAGGATGAGATAGTTAAGCTCCACCCTTTCTCCTTTAATGCTCTAGCTATTTGAACAGCTCTAGCAGCATGCCCAAATCCTATTCCACATACTCCCAGATGGATCCTCGTCATCTCTAGTTAACCTGAACTGAAGAGATAGTCTTAACATTTTCTAGGAGATAATTCTTCTTCAATTATTTCTCCATTAGGTTCTAGTTCTGAGAAGATTTGAGCTGTGAATCTGTATATCTTTGCTTTACCCTTTACCCAGTGTGTAGATTCTAATCCAGCTTTTAAACATAAATGCATTAAGTATTCTTCAACAGTCCAGTTATATTCTACTGGAACTTGGGGTAGGAGTAAACCAGAATATGGTCCTGATTTAATAATTAACCCATCTCTTCCAATAACTATTTTACCTAATAGTTCATTTGGATCTCTGTATACAATCTCTTCGGGAGGAGTTAATACGCTAACTTCTATTACTACATCATTTAGTTCATCCAGTTTTAATGGTCTAAATCTTGGGTCTTTTGTTGCTGAAGCTATAGCTGCTTCCATAGTAGCTTCATATAATGGCATAGTCGGTAGAGGGAAGCCTATGCATCCTCTAAGATCCTTCATAGGATACGTATATAGTGTAACGAAGACACCTCTCTCCTGTTTTAATCTCTCTGAAATTGGGGGTGGAGGGGGACTTTCAATCTTCCTCAGATAATTATATATTGTTTGACGTGCAAGTTTTACAAGGTATCTTCCTTCTTCTAAGCTGAGTTCACCTGCCAATATTCTTCGCCTCCTCTAGTATTCTTGTAATATTTCTCCAGTGTCTCCCCATCCAGTATCGTTTACCACAGTTATTACAGCTCCATTCTTCTCTATGGCTATGCTTATCTCTCTGAAGAAGATGATTACATATTGGGCATCTAGTATACTCTGGATTGAATTCTAAAGATACGCCATATATTTGATTTAATTTTCCAAGAATATGTTCAATCCCATTTTCATCGATTAAGATGGCTTCTACACCGCATCTTTTTGCATAAACATATAAATCTCTATCTTTAGTTAAGACTATTCTACCTTCTTTGATTGCTTTCTGTATGAGTCCTCCATCATCTCCATCCCAGTATTCTGAGTCGTATCCTAATATCCTCAACCATGAGACAATATTACCGAGCATTGCATCAATAAGAAATCTCTGCTTTCTATTATCGCTCATTCTTTTACTCCTCTTCCACTTAGTTCAAGCCTACATTCTTCGCAGAGATATCTTCCATCAACGTTGAGTAGCATATCAGACCATTCTCCACATTCATCACAATAGCCTTCGACGTATCCTTCACTGCTCTTTGATAAAGTTACACCTCTAATCTTCCAGTGCTCTTTAACGATCTCAAGGATCTCAGGGGTTACTTGCAAGATATCCTTGACGCTTACAAGACCGACTAGTTTATTTTTGTATGTTACTGCAAGCCTGCTAACTTTTAAGGCAGTCATCTTTCTTAAAGCATCTTCAATAGATGTTTCAGGGGTAACTGAGTGTATAGGGCTACTCATTATGCTTGAAGCTTTAATTTCAGAAGGTTTAAGATTTTTAGAAACAACTTTCCATATAAGGTCTGTTTTCGTTACTATGCCTACTGGAGCTCCATTCCTAGTAATAACAACGGAGCCCACATTATATTTCTCCATTTTCTGAGCTATTTGCTCTGCAGTCTCATTCTCACTACCTTCTATTACTGGACTTGACATTACATCTCTGACCTTCAATTCATCGGGCAGCGTAGCCAACTCTACTCAACCCTTTGATTCTACTGTAAGAACATTCTTCAAGTTTAAAAGCTTAGCGTATATTCCTACCCTTTCTCTGAATATATAGTTTAATATTGCCTGTAGAGAGATTTCCTATCTAGGGTCTACAAATGTCGTAGAAATTGCTACTCGACTGCGATTGCTATAATAGTGATTTCTAATCTTAGGATATAGATCCACATCCATAAGGGATTATCTGGATAATCTTCTCAATAAGTTCTATCTTCTTCCTGCTATCAACATCTTTAAAGATTTGATTAACTATTTCTTCAGCTAGCTGCTTAGCTTTCTTATTCCCAGGAGTAATCTTAACCATCTTGGTAGTTCTTACTTCAAGAGTTTGAGGTGGCCCCCAGACTAGCATATCATCTTCTACTCCAATGGCTAACTCAAGTTTAACAGTTAGATACTTCTTCTCTCCTTTTATGATTACCCCGCCTTTAGGTAAGTAGTGTCCAGGAGGGGGTGAGAGAGATATTTGCTCTGGCTTAACGTAGTAGACGCTAACATATTGTAATCCCTCCCTCCATGCTCTACTATAACATGCAGCAAATTGTGCTGCCTCAATAATTGATGTTTCACTAGATTTCACACCATTCTTCAAAATTAAGATTGGTGCACCTCTAACCTCTGAGTGGAAAACTAAGTCATCTTTCTCTAAGTGTTTTCTTATTAATGCATGGTTGCTTGAAGCATCTCTACCAGCTACAGCGAGGAAACCCTCAGAAGTATAAAACCATCTATACTTTTCATACCAGTTTCTCTTAGTTAAAGTTATTTTAGGAGATAAACTTTCTAGTTCTTCGAGAATTATTGGTTCCTTCTTTTGTGATAGTTTACTTATCCTTTCTTGAATATTGCCGATCTCTCTCTTCAACTCCTCAATTCTATGAGATATATTCTTAGCTTCATCAAAGAGCCTTGAAGCTTGCTTTGCAATAGATTCATCAAAACTTAGTTTAATTTCACCAAGAAGCGATGATACCAGGATAGTTCTCTTGGAACTCTGAATTTTAACCTTGAGTCCACCTATCTCTCTTTCTTCAGGTTCCTCTACATATTTTAATTGCTCGATCTCGTTTGAATGTGTAAGTATTATCCTTGCCATCTCGTTCTTCCATTCTAATAATTTTTTAAGCTTCTCCAATGTTTTATATTTATCCTCAAGTTCTTTGTTTAATTGTCTGATTTCTTCTTCAATTTTATCTAAAGCTTTATGGGTGATTTGACGTAGAAGGTTTCTTTCATAAGCTATCCTTACAGCTTCATTAAAATCGGATACCTCGGTTATTCTCACATTATTTGTCTTGAGAGAATTTAGCAGATATGGTAGAGGATACGCTTCTGCATTTGATTCTATGATGACGGGTTGACCTGACTCAACATACTCTAAAACTCTGATTACCGCTTCTTTTATTTTTTCATATTCTTCGATTGATACTTCTGAAAATTTCTTAGATTTATCTACACCCGCTATAGAGATTACTTCTTCAGCGTATCTCCCACCTAGCCCAGCATCTACTGCTAGTATCGACACTATCTTTCTATTCTTATCTATGGACTCCAATAGCTGGTCTATATCTGCAGGGCTTGTAATAGTGGGTCTCCTTGGTGGTAGCCTATATTCTTCTCCCGTGATAATCTTTCTATCCTTCATTACTAGTTTCCTTAAAGATTCTAGGATTCTCCTAGAGCTATCCGTTATGATGACTGTTCCCTTAGGTAGGAGCTCAACTATTAGATTAAGTATCTCTCCCCGGCTTCTCTCGATGTTGAAGATTACTATTCTTTCACCCTCTACTAATTCTACTTTTTTTATTATCGAGTTGTTTAAGATTTTCCTAAATCTGAGTATTTGGTCTGAGGGTTTTTGAGGTTTCTTGTATTCTCCTTTAACTAAATAGATGCATCTACCTGGAGCTATTCTTAACTCATGTTTCTCATAGTTCTTCCATAGTTTCAAGATTATGGAGCCGTCACTCATATCATAAATGTTTTCGATCCTACTATCTACTATCTGCTCCACGATCTCTTTCATCAACCTTTTAAGCTCAATAAAAGAAAGCTCCACTTTCTCTGACTACCCATCACCAAAATCAAAATTAAATCTTATCCTATATTAAGAGGAGACTGGAAGTATTAAGTTTTCATAGTTTCTCCTAAAGGCTCAGAGTAGGTTTAGTATTCTTGGGGAAAGTAGAAAGTATTAAAGAGCGTCAATGTTCTAAGTAGTTTTGCTTATTTAATCTTATATAAAGCTGGAGAATATTTTTACTAGTGGTAGCGTCTTGAAGCTTGAAGACAAAATTTACTGGGGTAGAGCTGTAGGTGGATGTATACTTGGACTATTTACAACGATCTTAAGGATAGATAGATTTGGGTCAGTAATCGCCATACTACTAGCAATAGCAGTCTACATTATCTCAGCGTTCTTTCTAAGAGTTTTCATAAACTCGGAGTCTCGCTCTCTGCTAGGTAGAAAGCTGTATCTTACAGGATCTGGAACATATGGAGCATTATGGCTACTTAGTTGGATTCTCTCTTATAATCTTATTCTACATCCTCAGTAACTTCTACTTCTCCAGCTACCTCTTCTTCTGATCTAGATTCCTTCTTTTCAATCTTGTGAGGTACAGGTAGCTGGTCAATCATACTGATTAAATCGAGCCATGCTTGTAGGAAATCCGCTGGAGGATTATATGACCCCTCTATTAATCTCTCTACTTCCTCGTATAGTGTTTTCTTATCAGCTCCGTTTAGATAGCGTTCCCATAGCTTAAAGATGTAAGAGTCTACATCATCATTAACATAGGAATAGTATATTCCATATAGTGCATTGTAGTAGGGGTTTTGATCTCCAATTTTCTTCCTAATATATTCTAGCGTCTTCTCAGATTCACTTATCTTCCCGCTAAAGAGAAGTGTGTAAAATTTTTTAATAGATTTTGTACTTACCATGCTCATGCCTCTCATGTATACTCTCTGTTTTATTTCTATAAATGTTTACAAGGATCCCAAGAGAAACTATGAATAATTATTCACTCTTAATCTAAGCCGCCATCAATTCTTTAATAGACATGTTACTTGGTTCCTCAGAACCTTCTTAAAACTTTAGGGAACCGCCACATTTCTTTATAAGCTCATCATAAAAACATAAACTTATTAATGGTTTACGAGAAAGAGTGAAAAGTAGGATTTTTCAACAGTTTTTACAGTATTCCGAGGTTAAATTGGTTCTCCAATACAGCATGATGGAGCTTGTACTGAATGTCATATCAAATAAGGTATTATGTAGAAGAGTTTAAACATAACGCCGTTATATTGATAAGAGAGGTGTTAGGTATGTCGAAATTAGATCCAATAGCTGAGTTTAGATCAGACCATGTAAAAGTTAGAGATATGCTGCTTGACCTTATTGATGCAGTAAATAAAAAAGATGCTACGAAAGCATTAGAGATAATGATCCGCTTAGATAAAATAACGGGGCCACACTTTAGGTGGGAAGAGGAAGCCCTCTACCTTGTATTCGAAAGATTCTTCGGAAGACAATACCTTGAGTACCTGCTTGGTGTGCATGATAGGATAATTAAGAGGGGTAGAGAGTTGGTGGAAATCTTGAGTAAGGGAGAGATTACAGATGAGCAGGCTAAAACTCTGACGGATATAATTCGAACTGAGGTTCTGTCCCATCCTATTGAATGTGATGGCATCGCTCTCTTCGCAGAGAAGTTAACTCAAGAAGAACTAGATAAATTAGCAGAAAGTCTAAAGAAAGCAAGGGAAGAAGGTGTCCCCCTTCTAGAATGGGCAGAAAAAATAAAGGATGCCGCAAGAAGAGAAAGGGGCTTAAAAGCAAAAGCTTTAGCTTAATATTTTAGTGCGAGTCGAAAATGGGGAAGAAAGCCATCATTATTAATACAGCCTCTTATGAGCGGGTTGCTTTCGCCTTATCTCTTGCAGCAGCATACTCAACATTAGGGGAAGAAGTATCCATACTATTCACTTATGGAGGGGTCCTGAGATTGAAGAAAGGTCATGAAGATGAAATAGGAGAAGAAACAAATGCATGGATTAAAAAAGAGGTTTCCATAGAAGAAAGGAAAGATAGTTTACCGAAGATCTCAGAATATCTAAGGGTTATTCGTAGTTTTGGAGGTAGGATATATGCTTGCCCAGCCGCCATGGCATTTCATAATTTAACAAGAGATGAGTTAACCGATGATCTAGATGGAGTACGTGGAATAGTTTCCTTCTTAGTAGAAGATGCAAAAGATGCAACATTAATATATGTTTAATGGGTTGAAATTATGGAAGAAAAGTTTATACTCTTTTCTCCAGAATGGATCCATGAAGCTATTAAGACTGTTCAAGGTGCTAGAAGTAAAGATATGGAATTTCGTAAACTTACCTCAGGCTATAGTCTAAGCTTAGCGTACATTATTACGGATCTCCCTCCAAAATTAAGAGACTTATATGGTAATGATCAAATAACGCTTTTTATCCGGCTGGATAAGGGGATGGTGAGAGATTTTAAGGTACTAACAGAAAAGCCGATAGAAAAAACCGACTTTACTATAACTAGTACTTATCCTATCGCAAAACAAATCTTTTTAGGACAACTCAGTATAGCTGCTGCCTTCATAGACCGCCAAATTAAAGTAGAGCCTCTCGATGTAATGTATCGTAAACCAAGATTCACAGCAAAGTCCATAATTGTAGCTAACAAGATAGTTAAATTGTGCCAGCAAATACCAACAGAATATGCATAACTTTAGTAATTCTTACTTCAATTGATGGTTCTGAATTAAGCTGGATTTTCATCCCTTCTCAACTCTTCCATCTAGATTATCTATTTGAAGCCTCAGTACTAGGCTTCTTCTTCTAGATCTTCTACTCCATTTTCTGTTATCTTAAATATTGCTTCACCTTCTGGGAGATACGGGCTAGATACGAGTCTTGCTATTCGAGTGTTTTTTCCAGCTGCTTTTCTAAGATATACACGGGTGTGGCTTGTATGCCCAACTATGTGTCCTCCGACTGGTAGAACGGCCATTGCACTAAAGTATTCATCTGGTCTAGCCATAACCTGGTTTGTAACTACTGCAGCAGCATTAAAAGCTCTAGCAAGTCTGAGAAGCCTATGCATATGCTTATTCAATTTCTGCTGACGCTCAGGAAGGCTCTGCCTTCCAACATACTCGCTCCTAAAATGCGCAGTCAGAGAGTCAATGATAATCAACCGTATATTATTCTCTTTAATCACTTTATCAGCCTTCTCCAATAAGAGTATCTGGTGGTCACTATTGTGGCAGCATACCCCGCTGAATCCAGCTATGAAGTTCTCTATCTCTTCCCCATTAGGCTTTACTGAGAAATCATATACAGTTGTTGGCTCACTTATTGGTATCTCCTCAATCTTCTTAATCTTTGCGAAGACAAGGTCTCCAAATGTTGGAGCATGAAGTATTTGCTTAACTTTATCAAGCTCTAGCGGATCACTAATGTTCAGCCCAACTGCCTCAACCTTATATAGTTGTTTCCAGTTAAGCTTCAGATTAACACTATTTATTTTGCGGATTGATGCAATAACACCGAATCTTAAGAGTAGCAAGGAGATATCTTCAGCAAGTCTCCGACTTGGTGTAGCAAAGGTTATCCTACCCTTTCTAGGTCTTTTACGGTATCTATCTCCATCCCAGAGACCTTTCAAGAAGAATTTCACCTTGGAAAGCGGCAGAGTTATTATCCATTCAGGGATAGTCTCTTCTTCTACATCCTTCTCTTTCCTTGTCTTTGTTATCTTGAATGCTTCTTTAAAGATTAATGCTAGTAGCCTACTCCTTACCTGGAGTGTTTTACCTTTGTGTATTCTTATGTGGATTTCTTGGAATCTTTTCTCTAAAAATTCCTTTGCCTTCTTCAGCGATTTCTTATTGGAGGTAATTCTTAACCCCATAATTCTTCCTTCCCCATCAAATATGTACTCTCCTCCAGATATGAATAAACCAATTACCCAGAGTAGTTCTTCATCAATCTTGATCTTCCTAGGAATTCTATGAGGCTCCCCTCTACTTGCGTGTCTTAGCCGTACAGAATAATGGTTCACCTCTACCTCCATATTTCCTCTGAAGGCTTCTTCTAGATCAATCTCTTCAATATCTCTTGATGGTATGTTTATTCTCCTTGGCACAGCTATTCTATCTCCAGGTTTTAGTAATGATGCTCTAAAAGCGAATGGTCTCATGTTATCCTTTCTTTCTGGATAGAAGTGGGGTATTCTCTCACCTATAAAGAGGCTGTGCGAGCCAGTTACAATCACCTCTCTACCATATTCTGTTTCTATCTTGTAGAAGGAGCCAGATGAGATGGTATGCTTTATCAGCTTAGTAACGGGGTAGAGGTCTATCTTACCCGTCTTTGGATTAAAAGCAAAAACCATAATATCATGGTTTCTACGTTCTTCTACAACCTCCCCTATCGGGATACGGTGAAACTCTCCATCATTTAATATGAAGACTTGCTCATGATAAGGTAAACTATTGTAAGCTTCCGCATATATTATCTTCTCAACTACTTGGTCTGGATCAAGACCTAGAAACTTAGCCATCTGAACTATCCTCTCGATCCTAAAAGTATTATGAAGGAATATACCACCGTAGCCTGCAATGAAGTTTTCTACTGGTTTTCCGTTAGGTCTAACTTCGAAATCGTATGTTGGCTCATCCCCTACTTCTTCTATGCTAACAACCTCGTCAAACCATATATCTCCATTCATTAATTTCATGAATTTCTCAATAGTTTCTTCATCTCTTACATTGAGGTCTTCTAATGCTGATAGTATTCGCCCAATTTTCTCCCTTTCAAGATGGTGAAGGTAACCAGATTCTATCTGCCATATCGATGATTCAATCTTGAATCCAGCTTTTTCAGCAAGTTCTTTCATGGTTATACCATATTTTTCCCTAATATTTCTTAATAATCTCCCAAATGGTGTAGCTGGGATATGTAGTAGAGATGGTTCTCTCAGGGGACTAGTAGACCAGTAAATGTTTCTAGACATGTGCGAGCCGTCCATTTTCTGCTTGACGACTATCCGGTTTCGTGAGGGTATACCTAGACTTGCAGTTAAGTAAAGTAGGAAGTTGGCTAGTGATTCTGATGCAGTTTCACAATTAATCTGCCTTGATGAATCACTTCTATATCCACCTCCAATTATGTAGCCTTCTAACCATGCGGTTCTTATTTTTTCATCAGCTCCAAGGATGAATGAGGGAGCATTCTTGCTATTAGCTCTATCTCCCGCCCCAAGTTTCTTAAGTAGAGTTACTAGAGGCTTAGAAGTTATTATTATATCTGGATTGTCTTTTCTTATTCTTAGATTTAGGCTGAATTTTGAGGCGAACTTCTTCATGAATTCTCTTACGTACTCATTCTTTGATGTTATAATTACTTGATTGTTTATATATGTCTTGGAGGCCTCTGCTGCATATAATCCTAGGAAGAAAGCTAGGTCTTCATCTAAGACTATCTTAACAGGTAAACTATTCTTCTTACATTTCCCAGCTATTTTTAGATTATTCATTATTCTTAAAGGTATCGAGTGTTTGATTAAATTATAGACCCTTAATGGTACGCTTCTTCTAGCTACCCAGTTATCGACTCTTGCCGGGTCTATCCCAACAGACCTTGCTATCTTCCTAAGCTCGCGGCTTATACTCTTTAGGAATAGCTTGAATTCTTCGTCTCCATATATCCAGAACTTGCTTGAACTTTCCTTGGAGAAGATATCGGAAAGGTCTAGCACTATCTGCTCAGATATAGTTGGTAGTTTAGATGGGATAGCTATAAACATGCCGGGTGATAAATCGCATGTAGATATCGTAGTTAACTCTCCATACTCATTTAAAGTGAACAAGTTGTGGTATTTCGTAACTCTAACTTCCCGCCCACTTGCAAGCTTAATTCTATAAATCTTCTTTGGAGGATGCTTCATTACAGCGGTAACTTTGAATGGCTTAACTTTATAATCTTCAGGGTCGAAGGCTAATACTTCAATATTCTTCCTAGGCTCTGCTACATAACTTCCATTTTCAATTCTTACTTCTGAGCAAGACAATGCTTCCTCTACTACTTCACCTATCTTCCTTAAATGAACCAGCCCGTCTTCGACTATCAATACATGTTCATCATAAGGTAAGCTATTTTCTGTGTCAATATATAGCGCCCCACCATTTAGTCCACCACGTTCTAGTGGAAGCTGAACGTTAACTGCAAGTTGATGGCATAATTGGGATTTTCCCGAACCATATTCGCCGAAGAATTCTGTTATTGTTTGTGTTTCTACTCCTCCCCCTATTAGTTTATCGAGTGCTTTGCTGCCTGTCGTTATTCTCCCAACGGTCTTCTTTAGTTCTGCGAGGTCTTTCGCTGTTACCCAGCTTATCTCTATAGCTTGCCTAGCAGCTGCTATTATCTCTGCTGCTCTTTTCTCACTTATTCCAGCGGCTGCTAGCTCAGCAATGGTTGCTGTAGCTAGAGATTCTATTGTTGAGAAACCTATCTCTCTAAGCTTAGCGGCTGTTGCATTACCTACTGATGGTAAATCTTCTATCTTTAGGTATACTTTTCTTTCTTCTTTCTGCTCAGTAGATTCTGCCTTCTTCTCTCTAGGAGACATCCTACTCCTATGATATCTTTTATGAAGTTGTATTTAAGGAGACGGTTAAGGGGTGTGTGAAAATGGGTTATTTCTTCTTATCTTTCTGAGATGTAAGGTATCTCTCAATATATTCATGGAAGAAGAACCATATAGCGAATACAGCTAGTGAAGCTCCTATCCCTATTGATAACCCCATGTATAGTGACTCTTTAACGGATTCGCTTAGAGTTGTTACATCAATTATCATTGAAGTTAAGAGTAATGTAACGATAAAAAATATGTAGCCCCTCAACCTAGATTCAACTCTCACCCTCTCTATAACTAGAGTAAATATCGTGAAGAATAATAGCGCAACCACTACTACGCTTATTATCCTCGTCCCATAAACTATCATGGAAGATACAGCTTGCATATACTCTGGTGTAATAAATAAGGTTACGATACCATATATGGATGCTAAAAGAATAGCGGTATATATAAGGAATACTATTAGTTTATTAAAAGAAAAAGGTAGCTCCCCGCCCCAATATTTCTTCACTAAACCATCAATATCAGCGAAACCTAAAAGCTTCTTCATTATGTAACTTAATATTCTCAATGAAAGATAAGTGACAACGATTATCAATGTAGCGATAATAATTTTTGGGATAAGGAGTACAACTTCCCTTGAAATTAATTCTAGGAATTCTTCGATTACTTTAATTTGTGCTTCAACCAGCTTAACCATAATCTTTAACAAGGCAGTTCATCTATTTAGGATATCCCCATTAAGAAGAATAAGAACCTATACAGGATATAGAGGATTAGCAATACGGTAGCAATGGCTACAATCTTCAAACCTAGAATAATTGATTCCCTAACAGTATCCACTATTATCATGTATCCTACTATAGTATTACTGTAAAGTAGCTGAGAATAAGTTCTAGCATATTCTTCGGGGATTACAGCTACTTCTACTATAGTAAAGTAAGCAACTATAACTGATAATACTCTAATTATGGCTGATGCAGTGAATAGAACTGTATAATCGTCTCGGAAGATTAATCCAAAAGGAGTAGCTAGTAGTTGTGATATATTCGCTATAATAGTTAACAGTATACTTACTCTAAGTACTCCTAACCATGTCTTATACTTAGCGAAGAGAAAGTTTCCTAGAAAGTTTGCTCCAGTGAATGTGAATCCACCGTATGCTGAGATACCAATATGTAGTAGAGGATAAGGCGTTAACATAGAGAGTATGGGAGTGAGCGATGCAAGCCCAAGAGAATATCTAAGCTTCTTAAATGGCGTCTTCACCCAAAATATTGATGAGATTATGCTTGCTATGCTTCCAGCGAAATTTACTGCTACAACTATGTAATCTGGCGAGTTTAGGACATTTACTAGGAATGGTGTCCAAACTAATCCAAGTAGGTTTGCAGAAGTTAGTAAGGTGATAAAGAATGAAGATGAAGAGAATAACTGTTCAGGCTTACTTATCTGCTCAAACATTTTCATTGCATCGATATTCTTTATCCTAATGGTAAGTATGGAGGCTGTTGAGAGTACTCCCAGTAATCCTCCTAGTGTAAATAATACTTGGAACTTGATACTTTGTGGAAGCGAATACATTAAGAGTAACGTTATGAGGTAGCCCAGAACGTTTGTAATATTTAATGCTATGTTCCTCTTCGCTGTTATATCTCTTATGTCTCCTTCTCCGAATGAACCATATATTATGAGGTTAACGTAGACTGAAGCAAATATTGATGATATATTTGCAAGTCCATAATATAATGTAATCACTAGAAGGTCTTGGGTGTAGGGCATTGGGATAAATATAAGCTTCTCTAAAGCGTGAAAGAATAGGTTTTTCTCATTAATCTTGATTACAAATATTCTAGGATACTTGTATATTATTAGTGAGGCGATCGTTGATATAAGAGTCGATAAGAGTATTACAGTCGATATTCTGAAGATGTCCATTCCCACAGAGACAAGATAGAGTATGAAGATGTTTCTAGTCATGACAATGTATAAACCATAGAAAGCAATCTCACCAAGTAGGTAGAGTTTCAAGAGGCTCCTCGTAAGTTCCCACATATATTTCTAGTTCTCTCATTTAACCAGCTTAATTAAAGAATTACTCCAATGCTGACTTTATGCATTCTGTGAATATGTGATAATGTTTATGAGAAGCTTAAACGCGGATTAACAGAGATTATGAAGACTGTTTTGATTGTATGTGATGGGATGGGTGACAGACCTACAAAGGCTTTGAATGGTCTTACACCACTTCAAGCGGCAGATGCTTATACTTTTAATAAGATAGCATCTCTAGGTGAATGTGGTATTATGGATGTAATCGCTCCTGGTCAGCCTCCTGGAAGTGATACAGCTCATTTAGCTATCTTCGGATATGATCCCTACACACAATACTCAGGTAGAGGTGCTTATGAGGCACTAGGTGCAGGATTAGACTTAAAGCCGGGGGAAGTAGCTTTTAGATGTAATTTTGCAACAGTGAGTGATGAGGGTATCATCATTGATAGAAGAGCTGGTAGAATAACTACTGAAGAAGCAAGAATACTTGCTGAAGCATTAAAAGATATCAAGCTTGAAGATGCTGAATCAATCTTCGTTTCTACTACTGAGCATAGAGGAGTTTTAGTTCTCAGAGGGGACAAGCTTTCCAGAATGGTTTCAGACGTAGATGTTCATGAAGTAGGTGTAAAGATTGGTAAACCGAAACCCCTAGACGGAAGCATAGAGGCAGAACATACAGCTAAAGTCTTAGAAGAATTCATAACTAAAGCTAGAAAGATACTAGAAGAGCATCCATTAAATAAAGAAAGAATCGCTAAAGGATTGAGACCTGCAAATGCTGTTCTACCAAGAGGTGCAGGAACATTACCTAATGTTAAACCTATTAGTGAGATATGGAATATCAAGGCTGCCGCGATCGCTGGTGGAGCACTGTATAAGGGTATTGCTAAAGCTTTAGGGTTTGACTTAATCAACGTTCCAGGTGCAACAGGTACTGTTAATACCAACCTAAAAGCAAAGATACAGTATACTATAGATGCTTTGAAAAAGTATGACCTAGTCTTCTTACATATTAAAGCAACTGATACAGTTAGCCATGATAAGAACCCTGTCAAGAAAAAAGAAGTAATTGAATGGATATCCCATGAAATTACACCTTTAGTTGATTTAATTGAATCCCAAGGATACTATCTTGCTTTAACTGCTGACCATACAACGCCCTCAGAGATTGGAGAACATAGAGGAGACCCCGTACCATTAGCTATAATGGGTCCAAATGTTAGAAGAGATTGGATAGAGAAATTTGATGAATTATCATGTGCTAGAGGTAGTATCTGCAGAATCAAGGGTGTGGACTTAATGAAGATATTAATGAATTATCTTGATAAGGTGCCCCTCTTCGGAGAGTGACATGCTATCTTCACTTCTACCTTATCTGGAGCAGAGGCTAGACTTTTTCTAACAATGCTGATGTAAGTTATCTCATTAGAGGTCATTATGCTAAAGTTACATTAATTAACGGTTTCTCCGTTGATTGGCTAGATACCTGTACCCGAGATATGTTAAGACAAGTATTATTCCACCGATTACCGAGAAAAGAATGATGTTTTCTTCTACTATCTTTATCGCATTCTCACCTAGTAGTCCTACTAGGATTGATTCAGGGATAAGTCTTGCCGCTCTACCAAGAATACACACTATGAAGAATGCTGGAAGTCTATCAAGCCTAAGTAGTCCTGAAGTAATCGTGAAAACCTTGAAAGGTATAGGTGAAAAAGCAGCTATAGCTACTCCAAGTAATCCATATTGCTGGTATATGATTTCAGCTCTATGTATTTGACTTGGTTTCAATAGTTTCTCAGCTATCGGTCTACCAAGCTTGAGTCCTATATAGTATCCTAAGAAAGCTCCGAAAGCTGAAGATAAAGTAGATGCTAAACCATATAGTAGAGCATTTGATGGATCTAGTAAAACTATAGGTATAAGGAAAACATCTGGAGGTATCGGGAAGATAGATGCTTCTAGGAATGAGACTATTATTAAGCCCAGAAGCCCTAGAGAAGAAAAATGATGTACTAGACCTTCTATGATACTCATAAGCTAACTACTCTGAACTTCTTATATTAATTATAATTAAAACTTATCTTTCATATACTAGCGATGTAATATTAAAAAGTAATAGTTTGAAAGTAAATAGTGCGGAGTCGGTAGTTGATGAATATGTCTGAGATTTCTCCTCAAAGAATGAGAATTCCTGTCAACATAAGTATTGAAGATGTAGGTATTCTTGAAGGAGAGTTCATTAGATTCTATGCACCATTAACAGTTAGAGATTTGTTAAAGATTATGCCTCTAGAAGGTTTCGCTGCTAGATGGGATTATGCAGTATATATTCAGATAAGCTTGAAGAGAGGAGCTGAAAAAATTATTAATAAAATAAATTCTGGAGATATATTGTATTGGCCTCCAGGTCCCTACATATTAATTGCATTTAGAGAAGCTACTCCACCCTCACAGATGGTAAGAATCGGAAGAGTAGAAAAGAATTTTGAAGAATTAGAGAAGGTGAAGCCAGGCTCAAGAATAAGGATTACTTTTAAGTAGTTTTACTCTGCTTAGTTTTCTTCTTTGGTGCTGTAGGTTTCTCTTTTTGCTCTTCAGAGCTCTTAGCTGTTTCTGTTACTACTTCTATAGGTGTAAAGATTCTAAGCTTGCTATTTCCTGAGACTAGTTTTACTAGCCTCATCTCTGCTAGTCTGTTTAATACTTGCTTAGCTATAGATAATCTTATACCGAATTTCTCTGATACTACAAAAGGTGTAAGATACTTCTGGGTTCTAGCAAACTCAATCAATTCTTCAATACTGGGAGGAATTACATCACTTACTAGTTTCTCTCTCTTCTGTGGCTGCTTCTCACTCTCTTCTTCTTTTGATTTCGTAATCTTCTTTTCTAGCTGGCTTAGACGTGGTTTCTTCGCACCACCCAAATTAGCCTACCCCCTATGTAAGGTAATATCCACCAATAAAAACTTAGTGGTTTCTACACTTTACCCATCCCACATAAATATGTCAAAAAGACATAACAGAGATACATTAGTAGCTTTTTTGCCGTATTTTTGACCTTTCTCTCATTAAAAAGACATATATTAGTATGTGGTTATGTCAAATTGTAATGAGGAGGTGGGTGAAGTAGATGAAGTACCAGGTAGAAGCTTCTGAGTTATCGTACTTAACCTCGATTATGAGGATAGGTGATTCTAAAATGCCTGTAGTCTTGAAAATACAGAGCAAGGTATTAAAGACTATGACTGACATACTATTGGGAAAGGGGTTCCAATGGATACTTCCAGTAATTCTAGCTAAGTCTACGGATCCTCTCTGGCCAGACCCAGGCTACAGTATTGAAGATAGAATTGAAGTCGAGGTATACGGTACGAGGGTTAAGACTATGCAGAGTATGATAGTCCATAAGAGGGTTCTTGTCTCTCTAGGGCCTGAAAAGATCTTCATCCTCTCCCCAAATATTAGAATAGAATCGAGGAAGAGAATGATTACTGGGAAGCATCTATACGAGTTTACGCAATTAGACCTTGAAGTTGCTTATGCAAAGATGAAGGATATATTTACATTATTTGAAGAATTAATTGTGAAATCTATTGAAGTTATTAAAAAAGAAATGCGTGAAGAATTAGAACTGCTTTCGAGAGATTTAAGGATACCAACTGCCCCATTTAGAGTCTATAAAAGAGCTGAGCTTGAGAAAGAATATGGTGATCGCTGGGAAGAAGAAATATCTAGAACTTCTAGGGATCCTGTATGGGTAACAGATATTCCAAGACAATTCTATGATTTCCAAGATTTCGAGACTGGTGAGTGGAGGAACTATGACTTAATCCTTCCAGAAGGATACGGTGAAGTATTATCTGGAGCAGAGAGAGAATATGAGTATGAGAAAATTCTAAAGAAGATAGAGAGAGATGGATTAAGAAAAGATGATTATAGACTTATACTAGACTTAGCTGAGAAAAAACTCCTAAAACCATCTGCAGGAGCAGGGATTGGAGTAGAAAGATTCATCCAATACATATGTGGATTAAAACATATAGGTGAAGTTCAACCATTTCCACGTATCCCAGGTATAGTTCCAGACTTGTAAAACACATTTAATAATAAGGCATCATAATTTTTGCATATGAGTACTTGGAGGGCAGTTCCTAGAGAAAGCATCCCATGGTTTCCAACTGTAATTGATGAATTGTGTAATGGATGTAAAAAATGTTTTAAGATGTGTCCAACGAAAGTTTACGAATGGGATGAAGAAAAGAACGTCCCAGTGGTTAAGAATCCTTTAAAATGTATTGTTGGATGCTCAAATTGTGCTAATGTATGCCCAACGAAAGCGATAGTTTTTCCTCCGAGAGAAGTCTTGTCAAGTTTTCGAAAATTCTAGGACAATATAAATACCCCATATTTGACCATTCCCAGACCTCATAATCTGCTGTATGTATAATACCATGTTTAGATAATTATTTAGTAGGTGAGATTGAAGTTTAAAGATTTCTTAGCGGAGAATCTTCAGGATGCTCCTCGAAGTCTTCTACCTTCTAGAGCGAGAATCATAGATAGGGTTGCACTCATCCGTATTCCAGAAGAACTTGAAAAATGGGTTGATGATATAGGTAGACTAACTCTCCAATATTATCCGAGGGTTCGAGCTGTGTATAGATGGTTTGGTGTAGAAGGTGTTGAGAGGAGGCCAGTCATACAGCATATTGCTGGAGAGCACTTAAAGATTGTTGAACATAAAGAGTATGGATGGAAGCTCAAGCTGGATATTGAAAGATTAATGCTCTGTCTAGGAAATAGCTATGAGAGACTTAGATTAGCTAGGATGATCTCATGTGATGAAGTAATAATTGATATGTTTGCAGGTGTTGGTCAATTCACTATTCCCATGGCTGTCATCGGGAGACCAAGGAAAATATATGCTATCGAGATAAACCCTGAAGCATACAATTACTTGAGAAACAATGTCATGTTAAATAATGTTCAAGATATTGTTGAGCCTATCTTAGGAGACTGTAAGAAGATAGTCGGCGTAGAGATTAGAGAAATTGCAGATAGAGTAGTTATGGGATACTTTGGAGGAACTCTAGAAGCAATCCCACAAGCTCTTAAAGGATTAAAACCTAGTGGAGGAGTAATCCATCTCCATGAACTTGTGAGAAGAGGCTTTGAACTAGAATTCATTAAAGTAGTATTTGACAAGATCCGAGAACTTGGATACGAACCAAATATAAGAAATTGGAGGATTGTTAAATCATACTCAAAGACTAAGAACCACATAGTTATGGACATCTATTCTCGCCTCAAACTTTAATACTACTAGAGCAGAATATGTAATGATGGTCTCCGAGCTACTATCTATCTTAAAGAAGATTATTGAGGATGTGAATTCAGATTACGTTACCAAGAAGATTCTCCCATCCGAATCTTTGGTGATAGAGCTGAGGGCAACAGATAATGGATCAATATATGTGGAGGTTAGTGAGAATGGACTAAGAATACTGGATAAATTTGATGGTCAGCCGGAAAGTACTATTATGAGTAGTAGTGAGAATCTTATGAAAATACTAAAAGGAGAGTTAGATCCTGTTAAAGCATTCTTCTTTGGTAAAGTGAAGGTTGAAGGAAGCATAGACATAGCCTATATTATATATGAGAGATTGAGAGATTATCAGAGAGTTAAGAAATTATAAGTCGGCTAAGTAAATAGATGTCCATCCTTTATCTTTTGATTATGAGATTTCATATGTATGGCAATAAGTAACTAGATTATCATGCCTGCAATGTTGGCTACTCTAGGCCATCTTTCTGCAGCTTCTCTTGCTACTGGACCTTTAATCTCTGTTGCTTTTACATCTCCCTCAGGTGTTACAAGTACTGCAGCTGTATCTTCAAAACAGATCCATGTTCCATCAGGTCTCCTATATGGCTTCTTCTGTCTAATTATGACTGCATGCATTACTTTCTTCCTAAGGTCTATTGGTCCCTTCTTTACTGTTACAGATACTAGGTCTCCTACTCCAGCAGATGGATGTTGTCTAAGCCTAGTTTTTATACCATGTACCTGCACAATCTTTAATACTTGTGCTCCGGAATTATCTGCACATGTTATTTCTGAACCAACGTTTATAGTTCTAGGTATGTTCGGTCTCCTCTCAAGAATCCCTACAGCAGCTACCGCTCTACTCTTCCTAGACATCCACTACACCTCCAACCGACTAACAGCATCCATCTATTATATAACTATGAATTAATTGAAAAATCTATCTATATGAGGCTTCAAACTAATAAGAGAGAGATTTATTTTCTGCTGGCTTTCATTCTATAGTTTTTCTATTACTACAAAGCTAACTGTCTTGCTTATGGGTCTACATTCAGCAATCTTTACTCTATCTCCTTCTTTTACTTCTATGCATGCAGGTAAATGCGCTGGGATATTGCTCCTTCTTCTTTCATATCTCTTATATTTCCTAATGTAGTGAAGGTATTCACGCCTCACTATTACTGTTTTACTCATCTTTTTCTTGTATACGGTTCCTGTCAAGATTATTCCTCTAACCTTGAGGTGACCGTGGAACGGGCATTCAGGATCATCGCACTCTCTTGTAGGAGGCTTTACAGGTATCCCAATATTCTTCACTACCATCTCTTCACCTTCTTCTTTAATCTATCTTCAGGTCTACCTATTAGAGCTGCTCCTTCAATACGTACTCGTTCATTATTCGGTAACGTAAACTCAAATATATATGCATCTTTAATCAGAGTAATTATTCTACCATTCCCTTTAAGTAGTTTGATAGTCTTCATTGTTTCTCCTACGACTTCTCCTGAATGTTCTATCTTCTGCTTTACTCCTCTAGCTACAACGTTTAACCCAAGTATCTCGTGTCTAAGAATATTCATTGCATTTAGAGTCTTACATCCATCTCTAAATGTGGGAATCCTACTTTTAACCGTTCTATCTGTCTCTCGTAGAATTATCTCTTCTCCCATCTTTGAGTCCATGGGCTCCTCTATCTTCATCTTCAATTCAATATCTTCTAATGAAGATAGCTACATTTAAATGTAAATCTAAGAATATTTACAGCAAGCCCCCATCTTCGGTTTCTGAAATACCTATAAGAGTCTATAAACATACGTTAATCTTAAACATGAATCATACCTCTACATACCCACTCTCCAACCTATAGAATAATTCTGATACGATGCTTCCTAGAACATCATCTTAACACATTCATAATTCTTCCTTGTTTCTTTAACGTTTTACTACTATCTCTTATTTGGGGATTGCTGTTAGCCACATGGATATTCTAGAACCAGTTTATACAATTTGTCATCGTATCTCATTATTATAGAGTTTTCTACCAGCTTCCTCAGGATTCTTTCAGGTATTCTCTCTATCTCTTGTTTAGAGATAGTTAATATAGCAGGCTCAGGCAAAGTCCAGACGTATTCTTCACTTACCTCTACTCCATAGTCTTGATGGATCTTCTTGAGATGCTCTTCATACTTTACATCTGCTTCGGAGAGTTTCATCCTAAGCTCTGGAATATAGTCTGTTAGAAAACTATCAAGTATAATGTCTTCTGCATTTATTCTTAAATTATACCTCCATATCTTTATCTTAAGATCATCTGGTAATCCTTCTAATACCATTGCCCCTAACAATATGAGTTTCTCAAGAATATAGATTTAATCTTGTAACCATGTTTCGACTAAGTCTTTCTTCTGAATTTTACAACAAATGATAAAGTCAAAATATCAGTTGTTAAGAGATTGTATATGGCTGTGATGAATGAACGTCGCGTAGGAGCGGGGTTGGAGCCGTGACAGAACCTCCTCTCATCTGAGCCATTAAATACAATATAATCTGAGAAGTAGCTTGGCAGAGCTGACTAAGATTTTTTACTAAGCATGCATATCTAGGTGAAAGTATGCTATGAAGAAGATTGCTTTAACATCCATGTTCGCTGGTGTATACGCTGTATTAGTAGTCGGTTTAGCGCCGATAAGTTTTCTACCTCTACAAGTAAGATTCGCTGATGCATTAATACCTTTAAGCATTATCTACGGTTGGCCAGCTATAGCGGGGTTAACTATAGGATGTGCAGTATCAAATTTTGTAGCTGGTCAAGTATTCTTCGGTGGATGGACATTGCTAGATGTTGTAGGTGGTTCTTTTGCAAACTTCATAGCATGCTATATTGGATGGAAGATCTGCATAAAACATACTAGGAGAATCATTATAGCAACTACAATCCTTCAATCAATAGTGATATCAATAATTGTAGGAAGCTATCTATGGTATATCTTTGGCTCTCCAGAATACTATAATATCTATATCTTCATCCTGCCAGGCTTACCTGCTTTCTGGCTATCCATCCTTATAGGATCTCTAATCTCAATAGTAGTTTTAGGGAATGTCTTACTAACTGCTTTGATGAAAGCAGGTCTTAATTTTAAAGAGAAACTTTAAAATCCTCTATAATCATCTAGTAATAGATGTACTTAAAAGAACTTGCAACCCTGGCCAATAAGAAGAACATCACGAAACTAGTAATAGAGGTTGTAAGGAGAAATATTAAGTCAAATAGCTTAGAGATATCATTTGATTGTTCTCCTGGATGTAAATCTAGGATATTATTGATACATTCTAGGCATGTTTATAAGAATGTTGATGGGAAGAAGATCTTTAAGCATGATAGGTTCATGGATCTGGAAGAGTATGTAAAGAATGGTTTAAGAGAGTATGTTCCTAGGAGAAGTGATGTTTTCTGGGCATTGCTTGTAGGTTTAACAGGTGTTATAGGGCTGCTGGTTGTAAGCCTACCTAAAATTAGAAACCTCATTAGTAGGGTTAAGAAGATGATTGATGAAGATGGCGACCATATCTACCTCCTAATACCTAGAGAAGGTATAACAATACCTTTACTAAAAATTTCGAACAACAATAATAAGGTGGTTATCTTCCCTTGGCTAGCATTATCACTCAAGATTGCAGGGTATTATATCATTAGATTAACTTACCCAGATATGTATGTGTCATGGGAAGATGCTCTAGGGCTTGAACAAGACCCTAAACTAGAAGTAGTCTCTGAACCTATTCAACCAGGGTCCCTATGAGCATCAAAGAATTCTTTAAGGAATCTACAATCCTTGCATTATTGATGACTACCCTGCCTATAAGTTTGCTTATACTTATTAAGATAATTGAACCTAAAACATCTTGGTTCTCCCTAATCTTATGGGCTATTACAGCAATATCTTGGATGGTCTTCGTAGCTCTAATATATTATAAGAAGAGTTTAAAAAGAATAAGAAGATGATTGGAGATGTGAATTTGAGATTAAGGATAGCTTTCCAGGGTGAGAGGGGTGCATATAGTGAGGAAGCTGCAATCCAGTTCTTTAATCAAGAAGTAGACTTCATTCCATGTAGAGAGATATCTACTGTATTTAATGTAGTAGAAGCTGGTGTTGCAGATTATGGAGTAGTTCCTATAGAGAATAGTATTGAAGGTTCAGTTAATGAAACCTATGACCTACTCTTATCCACTGGTTTAAAGGTTTCAGGTGAAATATATTTAAAAGTATCACATTGCTTGATAGCTCACCCAGATGCAGATCCAAAGAATATAAAGAAGGTAATATCTCACCCTCAAGCCTTGGCTCAATGTAGGATATACTTAATGGGTAAGAAGCTTGAAGCTATACCAAGCTATGATACAGCAGGGAGTGTAAAGAAGATACTTGAAGAGAAGCTTCTAGACACTGCAGCTATAGCGAGTGAGAGGGCAGCTAGGATATACAATATGAAGATTCTCGATAAAGATATAGAAGACTACGGTAGAAATTATACAAGGTTTCTAATAATGGGGAGGGAAGACGCTGAACCAACAGGTGAAGATAAAACTTCTATAATCTTCTCTCTTCCACATATTCCAGGTTCTCTCTATCGTACTCTTGAAGAATTCGCTGTAAGAAACATAAACTTAACGAAGATTGAGTCTAGACCTACAAAGCACAGACCATTCGAATACTACTTCTATGTAGATTTCGAAGGTCATAGAAAAACCCCTCTAATACAAGAAACATTAAATGCTATAAGCAAGAAGACCCTCCTACTAAAAGTACTAGGCTCATATCCTAAAGCTAGAATAACCTAATCCATGTAGGTAGGAGTATTTGAAAGGATGGGTTATAATCGTTTGCGGAGTAGCGGCTGTGGGTAAGACTCTTTTCAGCTTAAAACTTGCAGAGAAACTAGGAGTAGAATTTATCGATCTCCCAAACCTCGTTAAGGAGATGAAGCTCTACGAGTATTATGATGAAGCATCAAGGGAGTATGTAGTGGATTTTAGGAAGGTTTCAAGTAAATTAGGCTCTATACTGAAAGGAAAGAAGACTATTATTGCATCTGTAAATCCATTTAAACCAAGGGGTATACCAGTTAGGCTGGTTATAGTACTGAGACTTCGACCAGACATACTCATGAGAAGGCTTATAGAGAAGGGTTACCCAGAATGGAAGGTAGCTGAAAACATGTTAGCAGAGATAGTTGATAAGCCTCTCTACGATACAGTACGAAAGTTTGGTAGGAGAAAAGTAATACAGATAGATGTTAGCGAAAAGAACATAGATGAACTTGTAGAAGAATTTTACTCAGTTTATGTTTCAAGTAATCTAGAAAGCTTAAATGCTAAAGTTGATTGGATTAATGAATTAGAAAAGACGGATACCTACTCAGAGATCCTACAATTCTTAGCTAAGTATGGGTAAACTTATCCTTGGGGAGACGTAGAGGCTGGAAGATGCGGATTGCAGTTGACCTAGATGGTGTATTGGCGAACTCTATGAAAGCTTGGCTTAAGATATGGTATGAAGAAAAAGGCCAGTTAATAAAATTTGAAGAACTGGATGATTGGTTTTTCTGGAAGAAGTTGAATATTAATGAAGAAGACTTTGCGAGAATACTCAATAAAGCATGGAAGAGGTGGATTGAGATCCCTCCAACAGAAGATAGAATTGGAGAGAAAGTATGTAGGTTGAAGACTCTTGGAGAAGTAGATATTCTTACAGCTAGACCTAAAAATACTGAGAAGTATGCACTAAAATGGTTAAACTATTACGGAGTACGCTTTAACAGGTACGTATGGGCTAGAAATAGTGAGGCTAAAGCAAAACTTGGATACGATGTCTATATTGATGACTCACCATACATGGTTGAAGTATTGAAAGATACAGGCAAGATTCTCTTACTATATTCTCAGCCTTGGAATAGGAGTGTTCAGGAAAACGTAAACGTAATAATAGTTAAAAACCTAGATGAAGCATACTTCCACCTTAGAAGAATAAAGAATATTTTAGAGTGAATTGGAGAATTAATTATTGAGATTGAAAGCGAATTACCTAAGTAAGACAGAAACATCTAAGCTTCTAGAGAAGCTTAAGAAAATACATTGGCTTTCTCCACTACTAAAGGAGAAGGTCAAGAACATATTCAAGATTGAAGTAGAAGATGTAATAATCTATAAGATACATGGCGATGTACTGATCGAGAAATCTGGATTAGTCTTCCCCACCCTCGTTGAAGAATATAGTATCGGCATCCTCGACCATATACCCTACATTATCGTAGATATGGGAGCCGTGCACCACATAGTTAATGGAGCAGATATTATGAGACCAGGTGTAAGAGAAGTGTATGGAGAATTTAGAGAGAATGATATAGTAGTAGTTAAGGATGAGAAGAATAAGAAGCCTATCGCAATCGGTAAAGCTTTAGTAGATTGCATCCACCTTAAATCTATGGCTAAGGGTAAGGTTGCTGAGAACATACACTACATAGATGATAAGCTGTGGAAACTGATACATCAACTCAGAGACATCATTGAACGTTAATGTAGCGTTATGTAGGCAATTGTAGAGGTTTCTCCAAAATTAAGA